>Ga0187887_10000356_pt1 | contig 45704 bp, 29 predicted proteins | sample June2016WEW_7_10_FD_132977 | JGI IMG/M metagenome (GOLD analysis project Ga0187887, IMG submission 132977) | Peatland microbial communities from SPRUCE experiment site at the Marcell Experimental Forest, Minnesota, USA - June2016WEW_7_10 | ecosystem: Environmental > Terrestrial > Soil >... | reverse complement strand
ATCGTGAAAAAGATAGTGGAAGAGCATGGCGGACGAATTGAGGCGGATAATCGACGTTCGGGCGGCGCCCGGGTGCGTATCCTGCTGCCATTGGGCGAAGGTGTGCGCGGAGTGATCAGCCGAGAGCCGCGCAAGAGTGAACAGAGGAGAGAACGCGTATGACCGCTTCTAGGATTCTGGTGGTGGACGATGAGGCGGACATCCGCGGGCTCTTGAAGGAGATTCTCGCGGACGAGGGCTACGAGGTCGACGTCGCGGCGGACGCCGCTCAGGCGCGAAGCTCGCGCGCGGCGCAGGTGCCCGATCTCGTGCTGCTCGACATCTGGATGCCCGACACGGACGGCATCACGCTGCTGCGTGAATGGTCCGTCACCGACGGCTATGATTGTCCGGTGGTGATGATGTCCGGGCATGGAACCGTCGAAACGGCGGTCGAGGCGACGCGCCTCGGCGCGTTCGATTTCGTCGAGAAGCCGCTGTCGCTCACGAAGCTCCTTCGCACGGTGGAGCGGGCGCTCGATGCAGGGCGCCGCAAACGGCTGTCCGAGCGGGCGAAAGGGGCGGCGCTCGCGGTGCCGATCGGCAAGAGCAAGCTCACCCAAGCGTTGCGCGAACAGGTGCAGCAGGCCGCCGCCAGCTCCTCCCCGGTGCTGTTGATCGGCGAGCTCGGTTCCGGGCGCGAGGCCTATGCGCGCTACCTGCATTCGCTGTCCGCGCGCTCCGCCAAGCCTTTCTTCATGGTGGTCGCGGCAAGTCTCGGTGCGGATCCGGCGGCTGCCCTGTTCGGCAGCGAGCGCGACGGCAAGGTGACGCTCGGCGCGCTCGACCAGGCCGCGGGGGGCTCGCTGTTCATCAACGGGCTCGAGGATCTGCACAGCGAGGCGCAGCGCACGCTGTTGGGGGCCATCGAGGAGAATGGCTACACACGCGTCGGCGGGCGCGACAGGGTGCCGCTCAACGTGCGCTGGATCGCGTCGGCACAGGAAGGCTTCGAGGGGCGTTCGTCCCCGGAGCCGTTCCGCCGCGACCTCATCGCGCATCTCAACGTGATCACGCTGCGGGTGCCTCCGCTGCGCGATTTTGCGGAGGACGTTCCCGACTTGCTGCGGTACTACGTGGATCGCCTGGTGGACGATCAGCATCTGCCGCTGCGCCGCTTCGCCGTCGCTGCGCAAAATCGACTGCGCAATTATCCCTGGCCGGGAAACTTAAGCGAGCTCAAGAACCTGGTGCAGCGTGTGCTGGTGCTGGGCGCGGGCGAGGAGATCCGGCTGGAGGAGATCGAACGGGAACTCGCCGTCAAAATGGCGCTCGACGAGCCCCTGGTGAAACAAGATCTGCTGGCGCTTCCGCTGCGCGAGGCGCGCGAGCAGTTCGAGCGTGCCTACCTGCAGCAACAGCTGCTGCTTTGCAACGGCAAGGTCGGTCAGCTGGCGAAGCGGGTGGGCATGGAACGCACCCATCTGTACCGCAAGTTGCGCGCATTGGGCGTCGATTTTCGTCAATTAGGCGAGGATTGAGCTCGATCTCCGGCTATTTCGTATTTTCCCCCCACGCACCAGGCGGTGCGTTCCCACTCCGCCATCGTGCGGGCCGTCACCTCACGAAGCGAGCGCAGGATTTCGTGCGCCGCCGCCGTTCCAGCCGCCCCCTCCAACTCGGCGGCGGCGGCGGCGATCGCTGGCGCCGAAATCGTGACTGCGGCGCCTTTCAAGCTGTGCGCGAGGCGCCGCACGGGGTCGGGATTTCCGGCACTGCCGATCGCGTCGGCAAGTCGCGCCAATGTGTCCTCGGCAGATTCCACGAAGAGCTGCACCAACTCGCTTGCGAACTTTGCATCGCCGCCGGTCCGAGCCAAGAGCGAGGACTCCTCGAACAGGATCGCCCCTTCCGGCGCACGCAACGTGCCTTCAGACGGGCGGCGCTGCTGACGTTCGGCCGACGAGAACGCGAGCTTGGCCAATACCCTCAGCAACAGCGCAGGATTGATCGGTTTGGTCAAATAGTCGTTCATCCCCGCGGCCAGGCATTTCTCCCGATCGGCGGCCAGCGCATGAGCGGTCAAAGCGATGACGGGGATCCTCGGATTTCTCACCCGCCCAGCCGGGCTGCGCAATTGCCGGGTGGCCTCGTAGCCATCCATTTGGGGCATCTGGCAATACATCAGTACCACATCGAAGTCAGCCTCCCGCAAAGCTGACAGCGCCTCGAGTCCGTCGCCGGTGACCTGCACGCGGGCGCCCATGCCTTGAAGCAGGCGCGCGGCCAGCATCTGATTCACCAGATGATCTTCGGCGAGCAACACCCTCAATCCCAACAGCGCCGGCGCTTCGGGCGCCGCCTCCGCGGCCACCGCGCTGGGCTTGCCATTTTGCGTGAGGGCGATGAGCGCCCGCACCAGGACGCGGGTCTTGGCGGGCTTGGTCACGACGCGATCGACCCCCGTCATCTGCGCCTCGTTGAGATTGCAGGAGAGAGAGGTCAGCAGGATGAACGACGGCGGTGGCGCGGGGGATTCTCGGATGGCGGAGGCGAGCCACAAGCCGTCGTGGTCCGTGAGATCCTGGTCCATCACCACCGCGGCCGGTGGGCGATCCTTCGCGAGCATCGCGCGATACAGCGCCAACCCGCCGCGAGCATCGGCTGCGCACTCGACCTCACACCCCTCCGGGGCCAACTGACGCTCCAAGGCGCGCCGGCCGCTGGCGTGCGCCACGATGCCGAGTACGCGCACGCCGGACAGCTGCTTCACGACTTGGGCGCCGGTTTCGCCGTCGCTGCGTTTGAAAGACGTACTGAATCGGAAGCTCGAGCCTCGGCCGACCTCGCTTTCGACCTGGATGCCGCCGCCCATGGCCTCGGCGAGCCGCTTCGAGATCGACAGACCGAGGCCCGTTCCGCCGAATCTACGCGTCGTTGAACTGTCGGCTTGAATGAAGGGATCGAACAAACCTTGAATCTGTTCGGACGGAATGCCGATGCCGGTGTCGCGCACCAAGAAGTCGAGCGTCACGGCCCCGTGCTGCAAGTCGCGGCCTTCCACCGCCAGCATCACTTCGCCGCGGCCCGTGAATTTGACCGCATTGCTCAAGAGATTGAGCAGAATCTGGTGCAAGCGCATCGGATCGCCGCGAACCAGCCCCGGAACGGCCGGGTCCACGTCCACCAGCAGCTCGAGGCCTTTGGCCGAGGCCGGTAGCGCCACGGAATCGACGGCGTCGTCAATCACGGTGTGAAGGTCGAAATCGATGCACTCCAATTCCAATCGGCCGGCCTCGATCTTCGAGAAATCGAGCACGTGATTGATCAGCGCCAGGAGACATTCGCCGCTCGAGCGCACGATCTCCACGTATTCACGCTGCTGCTCGCCGAGCGCCGTATCGAGCAGCAAGCCGGTCATGCCGATGACTCCATTGAGCGGCGTGCGGATCTCGTGGCTCATGTTGGCCAGGAATTCGCTTTGCGCCCGATTGGCCGCCTCGGCGGCGTCCTTCGCCACCCGCAAGGTCTCTTCGCTGCGCCGCGCCTCGGTCACGTCCTGGAACGCACCGACGAGGCGCGAATAGCGGCCGTCGATGAGCTGCGGCTCGCCGATGGAGCGCACCCAACGCTCGCGTCCGCGGGCCGTGACGAACTGCGTGACGAAATCGAACGACCTTCCGTGGTCGAACGCGGCGCGGATCGCTGCCACGACCTCGCTGCGGGATTCGGCGGGATAGAACCCGAGTGCAGCCTCGAGTGAGGGCATCTCGCCCACCGGAAGATCGTGAATTCGATAGGTCATATCGGACCACCACGGGCCGGGTGCATCGAGGTCGAGCTCCCAACCGCCGATCTCGCCCATTCGGCTCGTGGCGGCGAGCCGGGCCTCCTGCTGAGTCACGCGGCTCTCCGCCTGTTTGCGCTGAGTGATGTCGACGCCCAATGCGTAGACGCCGATCACTTCGCGCTCGCGCACGTCGGGCAGAAATTCGCTCTGCCAATGGCGCACGCGTCCCGATGCATCCAGGTCGCCTTGATCGAACAGCTGGCGCTCGCCTTGGAGAGCCGCCGCCATGCGGGCGCGCGGGTTGCCGCCGTCCCGTTCGCCGAACAACTCCGGGAAGGAGGCACCGATGAGCCGGCCCGGTGCGACGTTGAACCGCTCATGGCAGGCGCGGTTGGCGAAACGGCAGATGCCTTCGCGGTCCCAGTACGCGACCGTCGCCGGGATGGCGTCGGAGATCTGCCGCAGGCGCTCCTCGCTGGCCCGCGACTTGGCCTCCTCCGCCGCGGTTTGCGATTGAAGATGCCCGTCAAACACGGCCGCGATCAGCGCAATCGCGAGCAACGCGACCGCCACCAGAGCGACCATCATCGCGAGCCATTGATTGTCGATGGGTTTTCCGCCGAAGCAGTAAGCGCCGGCGCTGATGCGGGCGGCGGCCATGCCGGTGTAATGCATGCCGCTGATGGCGATGCCCATGATCACCGACGCGCCCACCCGCGCGAGCGCCATCAGCCAGGTGTGGCCGGTGCGCAAAGTGAACGACAGCCAGAGCGCGGCGAACGAGGCCGCCACTGCAATTGCGACAGAGGCGAGCACGAGGACCGCGTCGTAGGAGATGCCCGGCGCGATCATGATCGCGCGCATGCCCAGGTAGTGCATGGCGGAAATTCCCGCGCCCATCACCAGGGCGCCCGCCACCAGGCGCAGCGACCCGAGCCGGGCGCCGGCCGCAATCCGAATCGCGCTGCCCGATGCGATCACGGCGGCCGCCAAGGAGAGCATCGTCAGGGTCACGTCGTACCGCAGTGCGATGGGCAACGTGAATGCCATCATGCCGATGAAGTGCATCGACCAGATGCCGATGCCCATGGCGAGCGCTCCGCCGATCAGCCAAGCGTGGGCAAATCGCGCGCCGGCAGCCGCGACCCGGGCGGCGAGTGAGAGCGCCGTGTACGAGACGAGCACCGCGACCGCGACGGATAATCCGACGAGCCAATGATTGTAGGTAGCTTGCATTTCCGGCCGAGGCAGCAGTCTTTCCGCTGTTTGGGTATCGGCATGCAAGCGTGCGAATTTAGCGACCGGTGTGCATTTTGGGCAGCGATCGAGGGCTGTCCAGGGTTCCCCCTACAGCCTGCGCCGGATCAGTCCCCGACGCGGATCACCAGCACGTCGACATCGGCCTTGCGCAGGACGGAGCGCAGGTGGTTGAGCTCGTCCAGATTCGAGATGGGACCGATGCGGATCCGGTGCCAGGTATCGTTGTCGACCGAGACTTTCTGAACCTTGGACTCGACCCCCTGCAGCGCCAATTTGGCGCGCACGCGGTCGGCATCGGCGAAGTTCTTGTACGAGCCCGCCTGCAGCACGTAGGTGCCGCTGCGGGTTTCGGGCACCGCGCGGGCATCGGGCCGCACATCCTTGTCCTTCTCCGGCACCACCACCTCGAACTTCGGCAGCATGGAATAGAACGCATAAGACTTTGCGGAATCGTCGGGCGGCCCGGACTCGGCGTTGTCGGCTTCGCCCAATTCGCCGCCGCGGGGATGCTTCTTGTCCGTCTTGGCGGTGACCTTGGTGCCGGCTGCATCGGGTCGATGATCCTTGACATAAATTGCAGCGGCGATGGCAAGGCCCGCGGCCAAACCGCAAACGACGCCGATCCACCCTGAGAATTTGCTGCCGGGCCGTTTGCGCTTCGGCTTGTAGTCGCGCGCCATCTTGCCCGGCTACATCGTATCGGGTGCCGATACGCCCAGAAGGCGCAGGCCGTTTCTGATGACCGCCTGCGTGGCGAGCGCGAGGCTCAATCGCGCATCGCGCAGCGCCTCGTCCTCGACGAGAAACTGGTGAGCGCTGTAATAGGTGTGAAAATCGTTCGCCAGATCCCGCAGGTAATGCACCAACGCATGCGGTGCCCGCTCCAGAGCGCAGTACTGCACGGTCTCGGGGTAGCTCGAGAGGCGTTTGATCAGCCTCATTTCCTGCGGCTCGGTCAGCCGCGCGAGCGCGGCTTCGGCGCGCGCGGGATCGTGCGCGAACCCGCGCTCCTGCATCTGCCGCTTCACGCTCGCCACGCGGGCGTGCGCATATTGGATGTAGTACACCGGGTTGTCGTTGGAGCGGGCCTTGGCGAGCTCCAGATCGAAATCCAGGTGCTGGTCGTTGCTGCGCATGACGTAGAACAAGCGCGCGGCATCATTGCCGACTTCGCCGCGCAGCGCGCGCAAGGTCACGAACTCTCCCGAGCGCGTGGACATCTGAGCCTTTTCGCCGCCGCGAAACAGCGTGACGAACTGTACGAGCCGCACTTCGAAGCATTCCGGCGGCCCTCCGAGCGCAATCAGACCCGCGCGCAACCGGGCGATGTAGCCGTGATGATCGGCGCCCCACACATAGAGCAGATGCTCGAAGCCGCGCTCGCGCTTGTTGAACACGAAGGCGATGTCGGAGGCGAAATAGGTCTTGATGCCGTTCTCGCGGACCATCACCCGGTCTTTTTCGTCCCCATAATCGGTGCTCCTGAACCAGAGCGCTCCATCCTTCAGATATGCATGCCCGCGTTCCTTCAATTTCGCGATCGCCCGGTCGATGGAGCCGTCGTCGATCAGCGAGCGCTCGCTGAACCAGGAATCGAACGTCACGCCGAATTCTTCGAGGTCCTCGCGGATGTCGCCCAAGATGGCGGACAAGGCAGCTCCAAGCACGCGCTGGAACACCGCGTCGCCGAGCAGCTCCCGCGCGCGGACGATGACCGCGTCGATGTAGGCGTCCTTGTCCCCGCCTTGCGGCTCGTCGGGGGGAAGGCCCTCGAAGATCTGCGCGGGACTTCTGACCAGGGCGTTGCCCTCGGCCGCGCGCAGCTCCGCCGCAATGCTCTTGAGATACTCGCCGCGATAGCCGTTGGCGGGAAAATCGAAACGTTCACCGCACTGCTCGAGATATCTGAGCCAGGTGCTCGCCGCGAGGATTTCCATCTGCCGGCCGGCATCGTTCACGTAGTATTCGCGCGCCACGCGATAACCCACGGCCTCGAACAGGTTCGCGACGGTCGCTCCGAAGGCGGCGTGGCGGCCGTGTCCGACGTGCAAGGGGCCGGTGGGATTCGCCGACACGAACTCCACGAGCACCGATTTACCGCGTCCCACCGTGGAGCGGCCGTAGGAGTCGCCCTCGGCAAGAATCCGGCCGATCTCGGCGCGATAGGAGGCATCGTCAAGGAAGAAATTGATGAACCCGGCGCCCGCAATCTCGACTTTGGCGACCGCGGGGTGCAGCGGCAGGGCGGATTTCACGGCCTCGGCAATCTTGCGCGGGTTCTGACGAGCGGCTTTCGCGAGACGCATGGCGACGTTCGAGGCGAAATCGCCATGCGTTGCGTCGCGGGTGCGTTCCACTTCGATGTCGATGTCGCGTTGCGCGGCAGGAACCAGGGTTTCGGGCAGTACGGCCAGCGCCTGCCTCAGCAAGGTCTCGATCAGGTTCTTCAAGGCAAATCCGTCGATGGGTCAGATGAATGAGGGGCCGGCAGTGTACCGCAAACACCTTGCGCCTTAAGGCCCTAGTCCACCTCCAGGGGATCCACGTCGATGGACCAGCGCAACCCCGGAGGCCCCGGCAAGGCCTCCACTTTCGAGAGCCACGCGGCCAAAAAGCGCTGCAGCGGTCCGCGTGAGGGGCTCTCGATCAACAGGTGGGCGCGGAAGTGGTCGGCGCGCCGGGCGATCAAGGCAGCGGCCGGCCCCAGCACCCGCACGCTGCCATCGTGCAGCGGGCGCGCGCTCGAGGCGGCGGCGCGCAAGTAGGTGTCCAGCCCATCCCTATCCTTCGCCTCCGCGCGCAGCAGCGCGAGCCGCGAGTAGGGCGGCCAGTTCGCCGCCCGGCGCTCCTCGAGCGCGATTTGCGCGAAGCGCTCGTACCCGTCGGCGAGCAAGCGCGTGAGCAAGGGGTGCTCGGGGAAGGATGTTTGCACGATGACCTCGCCCGGCCGGGCGGCGCGCCCGGCGCGTCCGGCCACCTGGGTGATGGTCTGTGCCAGCCGCTCGGTGGCGCGAAAATCGCTGGCGAACAAGCCCTGATCGGCATCCAAGATGACCACCAGACTCACGTCGGGGAAATGATGGCCCTTGGTGAGCATTTGCGTGCCGACCAGAATGCGCGCCTCGCCCCGATGGACCCGATCGAGCACGGCCTGCATGGCGCCGCTCGCGCCCGCCGTGTCGCGATCGAGCCGCGCCAGAGGCGCATCGGGGAACAAACGCACCAAGGTCTCTTCGACGCGCTCGGTGCCCTGACCCACGGGGTGCAGCGGCTGACTGCAGCTTGGGCACGCGGCGGGCACCTGGGTGCGGGCGCCGCAGTGGTGACAGCGCAGCTCCCTTGCCCGGACGTGCAGTGTCATGCGTGCATCGCAATGAGCGCAGCAGGCGATCCAGCCGCAGGCGTTGCAAAACAGGGTCGGCGCGTAGCCCCGCCGGTTCAAGAACACGATCACCTGACCGCCCATCGCCAGGTGCCGCTGCATGGCGCTCAGAGCCGGCTGCGACAGCCCCTGATCGCTCGCGTGTTTGCGCAGATCCACCAAGTGCATGGCGGGAGGACGCGCCGCACCGGGCCTTTGCGGCAGCTCGTGCCGCAAATAGCGTCCCTGCGCAACGTTGTCGAGGGTCTCGAGCGAGGGCGTGGCGGATCCCAAGATCACGGGAACTTGCGCGCGCTGCGCGCGCAGCACCGCGAGATCCCGCGCCGAGTAATGGAATCCTTCCTGCTGCTTGAACGAGGCGTCGTGCTCCTCATCGACCACGATGAGGCTCAAGCGCTCGAGCGGGGTGAACACGGCCGAGCGCGTGCCGATGACGATTCGCGCCGAACCGGCGTGCGCGGCGCGCCAGGCGTCGCGGCGCTGGGCTCCGGTCAGCCCGGAATGCAACGCCACCACGCCGGCGCTGAAACGGCGCTCGAATCGCTCGACGAGCTGCGGCGTCAGCGCGATCTCGGGCACCAGGACCAGCACTTGGCGGTCAGTGCCGAGCGCCGCAGTGATGATCTGTAAATACACCTCGGTTTTGCCGCTGCCCGTGACGCCATACAAGAGATGCGCAGCGAAACGCCCCAGGGACGGCCGGATGGCCTCGATCACGCCCGCTTGAACGGCCGTGAGTTCGACCTCGCTGGGTCGCGATTCGACCGCCGTGGGCGCGGCGGGCAGCACCCGAGGGGCGGCCCAGCCGCTTTCGGCCAGCCCCCGAAACAGCGCCGGCTTGAACCCGGAGAGGCTCTCCGCGGTGGCGCTGCCGCGCTCTGCGAGCTGCGCGAGCAAAGCGCGTCGTTTCGGCGCGCGCTTGGCGGTGGGACGCTCGAGTTCGGCACACCCCGCGGCGGTGAGCGACCACACCTCGACGGGAGCCAGCGCAGCTTGACCGCCCCGCAGGCTCGCCGGTAACGCGGCCGCCATGACCTCGCCGAGCGGGTGGTGATAGTAGTCAGCGGCCCAACGCAGCAGATCGAAGGTCACGGCGTCGAACACCGGCCTCGAATCCAATAGCTCGAGCGCAGGCCTCAACCTGGCGATGGCGATCGGGGAGTCGTCGGCAACTTCCATCAGGATGCCCACCATCTGGCGTCGCCCGAACGGGACCCGCACCCGCACCCCGGGGCAAGGCGCCGGATCGCCGCCAGCGCCGCCCGCAGGGGGCAAATAATCGAACACCCGGCGCAACGGCGTGTCGAGCGCGATGCGCAGAATCACGCCAGTTTTCTTGTCCACAATTCCTGTGGATAAGTCTGTTGAGAAACAGGGATCATGAGCGCTAAGTGCCCGTTCTATTTCGAGACATAATCAAATTGGCGAAAAAGTGTGCGTAATTGAAAAGAATCAAGGAAAATCAGTAGGTTGCGTCACCCTCTAGATACCCAATTCAAGATACCGTTGCAAATATTGCACGGCGAGTCACAGTCTTTGTGCGTAAGTCGCTGATCCTGCGGTGTCGCCGTCAACCGCAGGCAACCGCAGGCGTTATACCCGTAACAGGTCGACTCCGTCGATGCTAAAGAGGACGCCGTATGTCGGGCTTTGATACGCTCCCGAGCGCTTGGATGGTATGGGATGGTCCCGCGCCAGCACCTGGGGGAGCGGTTCTGGAGCAGACGCGAGCACTGGATAAATTCTTGGCCGAAATCGAGCGCCGGGCGTTCCGCATGGCGCAGGTCGCGCTGCGCGACCCCGACGACGCCATGGATGCGGTACAGGATGCGATGTTGAAGCTGGCCCGCAACTACGCGGCGCGCCCGAGCGCCGAGTGGCGGCCGCTGTTCTATCGCATCCTGGAGAATGCCATTCGAGATCTGCAGCGGCGCCGCAGCGTGCGCAAGCGCTTCATGGTGTGGCTGCCGGGCCCGAAGGAGGATCCGGACAACGAGGCGCAGGATCCCATGGAAACGGTGGCGGATGGCGGAACCCCCGTACCGGAGCGATTGATGCAGGATGAGGCCATGCAGAAACTGGAATCATCGCTGCGAGCGCTGCCGGCGCGGCAACGTGAGGCGTTCACGCTCCGCAATTTCGAGGGCTTGGATGTCGCCGAGACCGCGAGCGCCATGGGCTGCTCCGAGGGCAGCGTCAAGACGCATTACTCGCGCGCCGTGCATACGCTGCGCGCACAACTGGGCGAGGTTTGGTGATGAGCGAAGAGACTGTGGACCCGCCGATTTCCGCGCTCGAAGAGCGCAGCCGCACGCTGTTCGAGGATAGCGTTGCGGGCCTGGACATGGCTACGCGCTCGCGGCTCACGCAGGCGCGCCACGCCGCGCTGGCGGCCGCCGACGCTTCCACCGGGCGCCGGTGGCGCATGCCCGTGTGGGCATCCGCTGCGGGCGTGACGGCCGCGGCAGTGCTTGGCGTCGCGCTGTGGTTCGGGGGTCCATTGAACCCGCACGGCCAGATGCCCGCTGCCGATGCTCAATCGACTTTCGAGGATCTGGACATTGTCGCCGCGAGCGATGAGAGTTCCGGGGATGCGATGGACATGCTTCAAGACGATATCGACTTCTATGCGTGGGCCGAAAAGACCGCGAACAGCGAGCCGACGGCGTAGAGGCCTCAAGGATGCATGGCTGTTGAGTCTGCCCAGGTATTGGTTGGCCCTCGGAGCGGCTCTCTGGGGGTTGACCGCCATGGGGCAGACGCCCGGTCAGGGACAAACTCCCGCGCCGCCGCCGCAACCGCAAGGGCATGCCCCTGTGGCGACGCAGCGGCCCGCGGACGCACCCGATGACGAGTTCATCGAGTTTTTGGGAGAGGACGATCACGGAGATTCCGCTTGGTGGGAATTCTTGAAAAAGACGCCGCCGGGAAGTCAGAACCCCGCGCAGCCGCAGAGCCCAAAGCAATGATCGGGCCATTGCCGCGGGTTCTATTGCTGTGTGCCCTGGCTCTGGCGGCCATCGACGTGAGCGCGCAGCCGCCTCCCGCCGAGCCGCCCGGCTCGGTCGCGCCCGCTGCTCCTGCCGCCCCTCGCTCGTGGCAATCGCTGTCCGCGCAGCAACAGCAGCTTCTGCAGAATTTCCAGGGAAAATGGGACAGTCTGCCGCCGGAGAAGCAGCAGGCGCTCGCGCGGGGCAGTCAGCGGTGGGTCACCATGACTCCGGAGCAGCGCAACGGCGCCCAGGAGCGCTTCAAACAGTGGCGCGCCCTGCCGCCCGAGCAGCGTCAGGTCCTGCGCGAGCGTTGGCGGCAGTTCAGAGCCCTGCCGCCCGAACAGCAGCAGAGAGTGCGCGAGCAGTTCCAGCGCTTCAGGCAGATGCCCTTGGAACGCCGCCAGGAGCTGCGCCGGCAGTGGCGCCAGATGAGCCCCGAACAACGGCGCAGCGTGACGGGACGGCCGGCAGGGCGGGCACCGGGACGGCCGGCGCCGGGAGTGCGGCGTTTTCCGCACTGACGGTGTGATGCGCCGAGGTCAAACGGCGCAGAGTTCGGAGCGGATCAGAAACCGCCTGTTGAGCGGCGCCTCGAGCGAGAAGCTCGCGCCGCGCCCCGGAACGACATCCACCGTCCAGCGGGTATGCGCCCAGCGTTTGTACTGCTCCCGATCCATCCAGAACTCGCAGCCGGCGATCTCGCCCACCTTCTCGTCCACGCCGCCGAGCTTGAACTCGCCCACCTGAAAGCACATGGGGGCGCTGCCGTCGCAGCACCCCCCCGACAGGTGAAACATGATCGGCCCGTGCGCCGCCTTCAGCTCCTCGATCAACCGGCGCGCCTCCTCCGTGACGTCGACGTGATCGAGCGCCATCAAAAGAAGCCCAGCGCCTTGGTCGAGTAGCTGACCAGCACGTTCTTGGTCTGCTGATAGTGGTCGAGCATCATCTTGTGGGTCTCTCGTCCGATGCCGGATTTCTTGTATCCGCCGAACGCGGCGTGCGCCGGGTAGGCATGGTAGCAATTGGTCCACACCCGCCCCGCCTTGATGCCGCGCCCGAATCGATAGGCCGTATTCAAGTCGCGGGTCCAGACGCCCGCGCCCAGCCCGTACAGCGTGTCGTTGGCGATCTCCATCGCCTGCTCCGGCGTATCGAAGGTGGTCACCGAGACCACGGGCCCGAAGATCTCCTCCTGGAACACGCGCATTTTGTTGTGCCCCTCGAACACCGTGGGCTTGATGTAGTACCCGCCGGCGAGGTCGCCCGACTGCTTGTTGGCCACACCGCCGGTCAGCACCTTCGCGCCTTCCTTCTTGCCGATGTCGAAATACGACAGAATCTTCTCGTACTGATCGTTCGAGGCCTGCGCGCCGATCTGCGTACTCATGTCGTACGGATCGCCTTGGCGGATCTTCTCGACACGCGCGATTGCCTTCTCCATGAACCGGTCATAAATGGAGCGCTGCACCAGCGCGCGGGAGGGACAGGTGCACACCTCGCCCTGATTGAGCGCGAACATCGCAAAGCCCTCGAGCGCCTTGTCGACGAAGTCATCATCATCGCGCATCACGTCGGCGAAGAAGATGTTCGGCGATTTGCCGCCGAGCTCCAGGGTCACCGGGATGATGTTCTCCGAGGCGTACTGCATGATGAGCCGGCCGGTGGTCGTCTCGCCGGTGAAGGCGACCTTGGCGATGCGCGGATTGGAGGCTAAGGGTTTGCCCGCCTCCAGTCCGAAGCCGTTGATGATATTCAGCACGCCGGGCGGGACGATGTCCTGGATGAGCTCGGCGAACACCAACAGGGACAGCGGCGTCTGCTCGGCGGGCTTGATCACCACGGTATTGCCGGCCGCGATCGCGGGCGCCAATTTCCATGCCGCCATCAGAATCGGGAAGTTCCAGGGAATGATCTGCGCGACGACGCCCAGCGGCTCGTGGTAGTGATAGGCGACGGTGTCGTCGTCCAGTTCGCCGAGGGAGCCTTCCTGAGCGCGCACGCAGCTCGCGAAGTAGCGGAAGTGATCGACGGCCAGCGGCATGTCCGCAAGATTCGTCTCGCGGATCGGCTTGCCGTTGTCGTAGGTCTCGACGGCGGCGAGGAATGGCAGATATTGCTCCATGCGATCGGCGATTTTATTGAGCACTCGCGCCCGCTCGGCCACCGCAGTGCGGCCCCAGGCGGGAGCGGCGGCGTGCGCCGCGTCGACGGCGCGCTCGACGTCTTCGGCTTGCGAGCGGGCTATCTTGCAAATCACCTGACCCGTGGTCGGCGATATGTTGTCGAAATAGCCACCCTTGGCAGGGGCGACCCATTGGCCGCCGATGAAATTCTCATACTTGGCGCGGAGTGGAATCTTCCGTTCCAGCGTTTTCATGTGCGATGCAAAAGAGCCGCTTTCGGCGATGGTAGAAGTCGAGCCTTCGATGGGGCGCACCTGGGCGGAACTCATGATCCTTCTCCTATATTGGGTTAATCGGAACAAGCCTATTCGTCAACGCCGCGGGCAGGGCTGTAACCGAGTTAGTCACGCAATTTCCCCCGGAAATTCCAAACCCGCCGAAATTCTTAATCTAGCCAGCCTATCGAGCAAGCATCGTGCCAGTCGGACCATGCTGTGCCTTTTCTCGGAGCAACGATAGCCCGGACAATCACTTATCGCCGCAGGGCTGCCGCCGGGCGCGCCGGTTGCCGAACCTATCGGCGGATGATCTGCCCCCGCCGTGTCCGAGTGTCACCCGCATGGCGCATGTCGCCGCTGTGCCCGACACACCGCTTGCGTTGCGCTGCTCGCCGACCGCGTTCATTTCGCGTAATAGCGCATCGGCACCATCGATGTCTCGGCCTCGTGGTATTCGAGCTCGCGGCTACCCGCAGGGTAGCCGTTCTGCTGCAGGAGGAACGCCATGACCTGGACATCCTGTTCGGGCGTGAGGCTTCCCGGGGTTGCCGCGGGCATCAGCTTGGCAACGAAATTGAAGATGTCCTTGACGTGAAAATCGTAGCTGGGATCGGCGAAATTCGCGCCCTTGAGCGCGGGTCCCGAGAACCCGGCCGGCTGACCGTCGAGGCTGGGGCCGTGACACATCGCGCAATTCTGATAGTAGGCGAGCGCCCCCTTTTCGGCTTGTTCCGCGGTGTAGAGTGCCGGGGGCCTGCTGGGCCGCTTCTGCTTCGGCTTGCCGGTGCTCGCCGGGTCCGCGGTCCGGATCAGCGCTCCCGCATCCGAGTTCCATGCGATGGCGTCGCGGAATCCAGCGCGCGGGCCGGTCGAGGCGCCGGGCGGCTCGGCCTTGAGATAGGGTTTGATGAGCCGGTCGAGTTGTCCGTGCGCCGCGAGCTCGAACAATCCCTGGTTGAATGTGTTGGCGGTGCCCTGGGATTCGCTTGCGTAGAGCGCGACGAGATTCCAAGTCATGTGCTTCTCGGAGAGCGGCTGCAGGGCAAGCGAGCGGGATCGAGGGTGGCCCGCTTCGTATGCTTCGACGAGCGGTTGCCAGGCGAGGCCCGCGGCGATGCGGTGCGCCATCAGATCCTCGATCATTTGCGAGTCGCTCTCGTACACATGCATGACCATGTTGGGATGCATGCCGTAAAGCAGTCCCGCGAACGTGTCGAGCTCGGCGATGCCCACTTCACTGCCTTTAGGCAGCGCCGGGATCGGCTTTGGGTTCGCGGACGCGCGCTCGACAAGCACGAATCCGGTGCTGGCGTAGGCGGACGTCGCTTCGACGTTCGGTGGCAGATTCGGAGCGCTGAGGTCGATGGGAAAGCCCATGATGAGCTCGCAATCCGACTGCGCCAGTTTGGCGAAGCGGCTGGTCGGAAAGCCGTCGCCACCCTTGCCGTATCCCGTAAAAGGCACCGCCTGAACCTCATCGCCCTGAGTGGTCATCGCGGCCCGCGCCACCCGCTCGTCGAGCGTTGCGGTGGGACTGGCCTCATCTACGCAAACGCGTACAACATTCGTAGCATCGGCGCGGGGTGTGAGCCCCGCGCCTATCAGGAGCGCCGCGAGCGCGGCGCCGAGTATCTTGCCGAGTCGCCTATTGCAGTGCAAAGACATAGAGATGGCCGCCCTTCGGAATGGCTTTCACGGCGGGATCGTTGGCCATTTGGCCGCCCCAGATGGGGCCCGCACCGCCCCAGCCCGCCCATACCGCCACGTATTGCTTGCCGTTCGCTACGTACGTCGTCGGTACGCCGATGATGCCGGAGCTCAACTGCGGACTGGTCCAGACGACCTTGCCGGTTTTCGCGTCGAACGCCATGAAATGGCCGTCGGTTGAGCCTGAGAACATCAAGCCGCCGGCGGTGGCGAGCGTGGCGCCCGACCAGGGGAGGTGCGTTTCATACTGCCACACCTGCTTGCCGGTGTTCAGATCCACGGCCTGTACCGAGCCCCAGTTGCTGGTGGTCGGATCGTGCTTCACCTCGAAGGTCTCATCGAGGAACGCCAATCCCGCCTTGTAGGCCACGGGTTGAGCACCCTTGATGTCCATGCAGGCGTGCTGGGTCGGGATGTACGCCATCTGAGTCTGCGGATCGACCGAGATCGGCCACCAGTTTTTGCCGCCCAAAAAGCTTGGGCAGGTAAACACCTGTTTGTCGACCGTGGGCCGCATCGCCTGATCGGACTGAGGAACACCGGCCTTCATCCCAGTGATCGAGGTCGTGTGCACAAAGGGCTCGGCGTAGATCAGCTTGCCATTGGTTCGATCAACCGCATAGAACCAGCCATTGCGATCCGCATGCACGATCGCCTTGTACGCCGTTCCCTGGTAGGTGAGATCCGTCATGACGCTCTCGTTGGCGCCGTCGTAATCCCACGTATCGTTCGGCGTCCATTGATAATGCCACTTGATCTTGCCGGTATTCGGGTCGAGTGCCAGCACCGAGTCGGTGTACAAGTTGTCGCCGGGACGCAGAGTCGCCAGCCATGGACCAGGATTCCCAACGCCCCAGAGCAAGGTGTTGGTGGCATGGTCGTAGGTGCCGGTGATCCAGGGATTGCCGCCGCCCGTTTTGTAAGCACCTTTGGGCCAGGTGTCCCCGCCCGGCGTGCCCGGCGCCGCCGTCGTGTAGGTCTTCCATTCGACCGCGCCGGTCTTCGCGTTCAGCGCGGCGATGAATCCGCGCGACCCATACTCGCCGCCGCCATCGCCGATGATCACCTTGCCGTTCACGACCAGCGGCGCCCCGGAAATGAAGTAGCCGACCCCCGGAGGCGCAAGCGCGGTGTCCCACTTCACGGTGCCGGTCTTTGCATCAAGCGCGACGATGTGATTGCCCAGCGTGCCCATGTAGACGAGATCGCCGTACAGCGCCACGCCGCGGTTGACGACGTCGCAGCAGACGGTCTTGAGCGCCTTCTCGTCGATCGGATAATCGTATTTCCAAAGCACCTTACCCGTGACGGCGTCCAGTGCGATCAGATGATTCATGGGCGTGGTCACGAACATGTAGTTGCCGTTTACCACCGGGGCCGCCTCGTGTCCCTGGAACAGATTGCTCTCGTAGTCGAATGCCGGCGCCAGCTTGGCGGCGTTCGCGGTGTTGATTTGATCGAACGGCGCGAAGCCCGTGCTCTCATAGTTGCGCCGATACATGAGCCAACCTGGATCCTTTTGCGCGTCGAGCAAGCGCTCGGTGGTCACCGACGGATACGCCGGCATGTCCGCGAGGGACAGAAGCGGTGCCAGGGCGAGCGCCGCGAAGACGGTACCCCCCAGCATATGTTTAGCCGCAGCCGCTGCGGATCGCGATTTTGTGCACATGCGAAAACTCCCCTCAAATTCTGTTGATGGTTCAACGTGGCGATGCTGGAAACAGCAAGTGGCGTGCCAAGGCCCCGCAGCCTTGCCGTCGGTTCAAACGAGCCCGCTCATGGAAGGCGTGTCAGATCCGTGACAGGTTTTCCGTGCGCACTTGACACAGTCTAGGCTTCGCGGTTTAAAGGACAATAGGCTACGGGGGCAGAATGGCCATTATCGAGAATAACGAGGGCGCGCCGGCGCGCCCGCATCCATGACGACCGCCAGGCAGGGTCCGCACGCCGATCTGGTGTTGAAGGTCGCCGGTTGCAGTGCACTTCCGGAGGTGGTCACCGCCCTCACTCCGACCGTGGATCTGTCGTGGCGCCGCTGCTTGAATGAGTTCAAGCTGGACCCGGCGCGCGACTATCAGCCCACCGTCCTCGACCGCTCGAGAGTCCAAGACCTGCAGGCGGAGCACCAGGATCTGGTTGAGATCGCCCGTGCCGAGATGGATTCCCTCTACGAACAAATTGCGGGCTCCGGCTATGCGCTGTTGCTGGCGGACACCGATGGCGTGATTCTTTGCGAGAAGGTCGACCCGACGCTGAAGGGGCTGTTCACCCACGCGGGTCTGATCGTTGGCGCTGAGTGGAGCGAGCAGCGGGAGGGAACCAACGGCATCGGTACCTGCGCCAAGGAAGCGCGCCCCATCACCATTCATCAAGCCGATCATTTCCGTTCCCGGCATGTCGGCTTGTCGTGTTCAGCGGCTCCGATCCGCGACTCCAACGGCCGGGTCGTGGCGGTGCTCGACGCCTCCAGCGTGAACGACCCCGGCAGCCGCGAATCGAAAATGCACACGGTCGCGCTGGTCGCGACTTCCGCGCGGCTGATCGAGAAATGCCTGTTCTTGAGAAGGCATCGCGCCGACGCCATGCTGCGGTTTCATTTCCGACCGGAATTCGTGGACTTGCTGCACGACGGCGCCATCGCAGTCGCGGCCGATGGAACCATCGTCGCGAGCGATGCCACGGGCCTGAAGCTCCTCGGCGCCGCTGATCGCAGCGAATTGGTAGGGCGCTCGATTACCGAGGTGTTCGATGCGAGTTACGAGGAGCTGGTTGCCGCGCTCATGCTCGGGCGCCGCACCATGAGGGAATTGCGCGACAACCAGTTCGGTCGCCGCTACTACGCGAGCCTGGTCGAACCGGAAGCGCAAACGTCGCGCGCGCCCAGCGCGGGCGCGCAAGCCGCGCGCACCGTCGTGCGCGTCGCTCCCGGCGTGGGCGCCGCGGCGATGAGCTTGGCGGATTTGGCGGGGGATGACCCGCAGATGCTGAGGAACCTGCGCAATGCGCGAAGGATTGCCGACAGCAACGTGTCGGTGTTGATCGCGGGCCCGACGGGGAGCGGCAAGGAGGCCTTCGCCAGGGCCCTGCACTTCGCCAGCAAGCGGGCCGCCCATGCGTTCGTCGCCATCAACTGCGCGGCGATTCCCGAGACGCTGATAGAAAGCGAACTGTTCGGCTACGCGCCCGGAGCATTCACGGGCGCGCGCCGTGAGGGCATGCGGGGGCGCATCGTGCAATCCTCAGGCGGCACGCTGTTCCTGGACGAGATCGGCGACATGCCGCTGCTGCTGCAGACTCGCCTTTTGCGGGTGCTCGAGGACGAGGAGGTCACGCCGCTCGGCTCCGAGGCATCGATCAAGGTGAACTTGCGCGTGCTGTGCGCGTCGCACCGCAACCTCTTGGAACTTCTCGAGCGGGGGGAGTTTCGCGAGGACCTTTACTACCGATTGAACGGCATCACGATGGAGCTGCCGCCGCTGGCAGCACGGCGTGACAAGGAAGCGATCGTGCGGGGCTGCATCGCGCGCGAATCGGCCGGCATGGGCGCAGCGTCCATCGAGAAGGGGGCGCTGGAGAAGCTCCTCGCCTATGACTGGCCCGGCAACATCCGCGAACTACGCAATTCGATCCGCACCGCGCTTGCGCTCTGTTCCGGACGGGTCATACGCCTCGGCGATCTGCCGCAAGCAATTCGCCAGGGAAGATGCGCGAGACGGGGCCAGGAGGGTGCGCCTGCACGCGGTGGCGGCGTCGCCGTGCAGTGCTCATTGGAGCACGCCGAACGTGAGGTTCTGCTGGGGATGATCGCGCAGCACCGCTGGAACATGAGCCAGGTCGCGGCGCAACTCGGCATCAGCCGCAACACCTTATATCGCAAGATCAAGCGTCACGGCATCGTGATTGACCGCCGACCTGGCGGCTGAAGCGGTCCCTCCAAACGTGACGCAGGTGGCACTTCTCAGCCACCGGAGCGCGAAATGGATTCCAGATTGCCGGCGCATCACGTGGCGAGCACGGGCGCTGCATTTACCATAGGCCAATGGCCGTTCCTCCGATCCTGCTTGGGAGTCTTCGCAGCCGCATCCTGGCGCTGGTTCTGGGTCTGGTTTCCGTGGTGTTGATGGCGGCGGTCGTAGGCGTTGAGGTGACGGAGCGCGCCGAAACGCAGCGCCAGGTAGGCGCCCAGCTGCAGTCGAGCGCAGAGACCGCGCGCGAGGCGCTGCGGTTCCGGGATTTGCAGTTGGCGACGGGAGTTGGAGCCTTAAGCTCGGAAGCTGGCTTCCGCGAGGCAGTGTCGGCCGCAGACACTGCGATGCTCGCCTCGGCGATCGAGACTCAACAGCGGCGCATTAACGCCGATTTGGTCGTCGTGCTCTCCACCAACGGGCGTCCGCTCGCCAGCACCTTCAACGGCTCGTTGGCGAAGGCGGAGCGCGACCTCGAGGGGCTGATCGCAAGCGGCGCCGGCGGCAAAGTCCGTCAACTCTACCGGCTCGTCGATGGAAGGCCCTATCAGCTCGTAATTGCGCCGGTGCTCGCTCCTGATCCCATCGGGTGGGTTGCCATGGGTTTCGCGCTCGACGAGCGCGCGGCCGAGGATATTTCACGGCAATTGGGAGTCGATGTGTCGTTCGTCGCGACATCCGATCAGCATCCCTTGTTCATCGCCACCTCGGCACCCGAGGATCAGCGCAAGCTCGATTCGACCGCGATGCGAACGCCGCAGGCCACACCATTCACGGTCGCTGCCGGATCGGACAAGCTGTTGACGTGGATCCTTCCGATTCATTTCGCCAACGGATCGCTGTGCATGGTATTTCAACGCTCGCTGTCGAGCGCATTGCGGCCCTACGAGGCCGTCCGCAACTCCATGCTGCTGGTCGGCGGGTTGCTGCTTGCCGTCGCCACCGCTCTTGCCGCGTGGCTGGCGCGTAGCGCGACCAAGCCCGTCGAGGAGTTGACCAAGGCCGCGAAGCGTCTGGAAGCAGGCGATTACAGCGTGGAGGTGCCGTCCTCCGGCACCACCGAGCTCAAGGGTCTCGCCGGCGCATTCAATGCCATGCGCGCGGCGGTGGCGGATCGCGAGCAGACCATCCGGCATCAGGCCGACCACCATCCGCTGACGGGCCTTCCAACCCGCGCGCGTGTCAGCTCGATTCTCGAGGACATTTTGAACAAGGCGCGCGCCGGCAACCGGCCGGTGACGGTGTGCCTGGCGGAAGTGCAGCAATTTCAAAGCATCATCGGTTCGTTCGGCCACTCGGTCGGCGATCGGGTTTTGCTCGAGGTGGCGCGAAGGCTCAAGGTGCACGAGCGGCGAATCGACCACGTCGCGCACATCGGCACCGACCAATTCCTGCTCATTTTGGAATCGACCGGTGGCGCGAAGGCGGCTCAGCAGGCCGCCGCCATCGTCGACCGGCTGCACGGCAGCTTCGATTACCAGGAAGTTTCCTTCCAATTGGAATTGCGGGTGGGCGCAGCAGTGTTTCCCGCCGACGGCGCCGCCGCCGCGGAGCTGATGCGACGCGCAGAACTCGCCCTCTATCGCGCCAAGGAGGGGGGAGTTCCGGTCGGCCTCTATGTCAAGGACGACGAAAGCAGCCACCGCCAACGACTGTCGATCCTCGGCGACTTGCGCCGGGCGGTCGAGTCGAACCAGCTGGAGCTTCACTATCAGCCGAAGGTGAAGGCCGCATCCGGTGAACTCGTCGGATGCGAGGCGCTGGTGAGGTGGCGGCACCCGCAGCACGGGTATGTTCCACCGAGCGAATTCATCTCCCACGCCGAGCGCACCGGAGCCATCCGCTCGCTCACCTCCTGGGTGATGGCGACGGCGCTCAATGACGCGGCTCACTGGGAGCGCGAGGGGATGTCGGTGGATGTCTCCATCAACGTGTCGCCCGTGGATTTCGCCGACCCCGGGTTTGCCGATAACGTCGCCTCGCTCCTCCTCCAGACCGGCGCGAACGCGAGCCGCGTGATACTCGAGGTCACCGAGAGCGGCGCCATGAAAGACATCGCCGCGACTCTCCGGATGATGGAGCAGCTGCGGGTGCTCGGCCTGCGCTTCTCGATCGATGACTTCGGCACCGGCCATTCGTCGCTCGCACATTTGAAACGCCTGCCCGTGGATGAGGTGAAGATCGACCGCTCCTTCATCAAGGAACTCGAGACCCAGGGCGATGACGAGGTGATCGTCAGGTCCACTGTCAACTTGGGTCACGCGCTGCACCTCAAGGTGGTGGCGGAGGGGGTCGAGGAGGCCTCGAGCTGGAATACGCTGAGGCGCCTCGGCTGCGATCTGATCCAGGGCTACTTCATCGCGAAGCCGATGCCAATCTCGGAATTCACGTCCTGGTCGTTGGCCAGAAACGCTTCGGCTGCCGCATCTCAGTCGGCGCCAGCATCTCAGATGCGCGCGGGCCAGGAGTCTGTCGATGCGGCCGCAGCCGACCAACCCGCCGTCGTGGGCGCCGCTCGGTAGCACGACCCCCGCCCGGCCGCGTTCGGAAGGATTAGAATCCAGGCCAGGGCGTGACTACCCGCATGGGTGGGCTGTCACCTACGCATTCAAATCAAGATGCCACGGCCGTATCTATCATGAAGACTATCACGCCGAGGGAGTTCCGCAACGCGTTCCTCGCCGTTTTGAAGGCCGAGGAAAACAACTTTCGTGCGGCGGTGAGCTTCGAGGCGAAGTCGTACACCTACTACATGCGCTCCAATATCTTCCCGAAGATCGCCCGGCAGCTGGGCCTGTTGGCTTGGAACAAGGACTACTACGCGCTCGACGCGGTGTTTTACGAAGAGCGGGGCCGGGACAATGCCGGTAAATACACGACCTACGCAAAATGGATCTCGGTCGCACTGGAACACGCGAACAGGCCGAGCAGGACGTACGAGGAAATCAACAAGCTGCAGATGTTCAACGCCCCTTTGAAGGTGTTGATCACGTACGTGGCAGAAGGCGCCGAGGCCGAGTCGCTGCTCGGCAAGTACGAGGCGATCATCAAGGAATCGGACATCTTCGACGACATCGCCACGCTGCGAAAGCAGCTCCTGGTTCTCGGATCTCCGCAGAGCGTTCGGGGATGGCGCTTCTACGTGTACGAGAGCGACGGGTTCGTTCTCATGTTGCCGTCGTAACGGCCAGCGGCGCGGGGAGGCGCCTACTCGCGAGTGTCGATCGGGCTCATCGCACAGCGGTCGCGCTGAAATGAGGATTCTCGATGATCCCGAAGCGATTGCCGAAGGGATCGAGAACCGCCGCCACCTTAATGCCGCCACCGACCTCGCTGATGGGCTCCAGCGGCGAAGCGCCGAGTTCGATCAGGCGGGACCAAGCCGACGCGATGTCTTCGACTCCCCACAAAGGCTGCGGACCGGCAGTTCCGGGGGTGGCATCGGGGAGCAGCCCCAATTCAAATCCGCCGATCGAAAAACCCACGTAGAACGGTTCGTCGAAATACGGGGCTACGCCGAGCATCCGCGTGTACCAGCCCTTCGCCGCGGCGAGGTCGGGCGCGGGGTAGATGGCGGTTCGTAGACCTAGCAACATGCGGGCGCTCCTCTGGTGACTACAATTTGGCCAAGTGCGGTCATGTGATGATGCCGCGCGTTCGATAAACGCGCGTTGGACGGCAGACTATTGCGCCACGGGAGCGCAGCTGACTACCTCTCGTTCCTGCCCCGTTACAGAACATAGATACCTCTTACCTTGGCATGCAGCGTTCCAGGTACCATCGCCGTTGTGCTGGATATTCAGATTCGAGAGAACATTATCCTGCGGTACGCACCCCGTGTGCCCTGCGGTCAAGATTTGGTAGTGACTCTGCGTCCCTGGATTGCTCAACGAAACGGCGCAGCCTGAGACCTGCGATAGGGCCAGCAGCGCAACGAGCGCGATTGATGCTTGGGGTCGAAACATCATAGCCCTCCTGGTATTCCCCTGCTCGCAATAGATCAGCTGGCACTAAGGCCGTCAATCCGCGATTGGAGTAAGCGATAGGGTTGTCGTAATGTCGTAATTATTGAGGTGTGGGGTCCAAACTCGCGGCTTATGTGTTCGCGATACGCTGCATGCTGCCCTCGTGTGCGAGCAGTCGCGTAAGCGATGCGCGGCGATGGCGCCAGTGTCCCGAACATCGCCCCCCCCGATCCTCGACGCGTGCATGCCCTGCAGCGGGCGTATGACGGCCTGCGCATCGCCGTAGGGCACGCTGAGGCCCGAAAAAAGCGCCATTGCGACTTATGTCACATCGGTGCCCGCGGCCAGTGGGTTACAAGGCGGGTCATAACGTCAATAACCGCCGAGTCTTCCCATGAACCGCATATTCCGGGTGATCTGGAGTCACAGCGTACGCCAATGGATTGCCGTCTCCGAACTGGGTGGCGGCGCCGCCCGTCGGGCGCCGCGCTGCCGTTCGGCGAAGCGTCGACGCCTTGCCGCCGCCGCGGCGTTCGCGAGCATCCTCGCCTCGGGTACGGCGGCTGTGATGGCTGCGCCGACGGGTGGGCAGGTGACGGGCGGCAGCGGCACGGTCACGCAGTCGGGCAACACCACGACGATCCGACAGACCAGCAGCGACCTGTTCTTGAACTGGCAGAGCTTCGACGTGACGGCAGGCGAGGTCGTGGATTTCGTTCAGCCGAATTCGAGCGCAATCGCGGTCAACCGCATTCTCAGCAACACTGGCAGCACCATCTTGGGTCATCTCGAGGCCAATGGACAGGTCTGGCTGATCAATCCCAATGGGGTGCTGTTCGGCAAGGGAGCGCAGGTCGACGTCGGCGGCATCACGGCCTCGACTCTGGCGGTGAGCGACGCGGCGATCGAAAGCGGCGTGCGGACGCTGTCCGGTCCGGGCAGCGGCAGCGTGGTGAACCAGGGCTCCATCATCGCCGCCGACGGCGGCTACGTCGCGTTGATCGGCAACCAGGTGTCGAACCAGGGTGTGATCGCCGCGCGCCTCGGAACGGTGGCCTTGGGCGCCGGCAGCGCCGAGACGCTCACGTTCGATGGCAGTCGACTGATCCATCTGGCGGTCGATCGCAGTACTTTGAACGACCTGGCGCAGAACCGGCAGTTGATCCAGGCCGATGGCGGCCAGGTGATCATGACCGCCGGGGCGAAGGACGCGCTGCTGGCCAGCGTCGTGAACAACAGCGGCATCATCGAAGCACGTTCGGTCGGCACCCGAGACGGCAGGATCACGCTCCTTGCCGGCATGGAGGCGGGCACCGTAGAGGTCGGGGGTACTCTGGACGCCTCGTCACCGGCGAGCGCCGGCCCGACGCCGTCCTCTTCGACAGCCTCCGGGGGCGTCATCGAGACCTCGGGTGCCACGCTCGAAGTCGCGCAAGGCGCGCGCATCAGCGCTGGACGCGGCGGCTCCTGGGTGGTCGATCCGGTCAATCTGACCATCAACGCGGCGGCGGCCACGACCATCGATGGCGCACTGAATTCCGGAACCAGCGTCACCGAGACGACCACGGCCACGGGCGCGACGGGCAGCGGTACGCAGAGCGCAGGCCCTGGTGACATCGATGTGAACTCGGCGATCAGCTGGAGTAATGCGTCGGCCAGCCTGACGCTGTCGGCCTATCACGGAATCAACGTGAACGCGGCCGTCAACGGTGCGGGCGCCGTGACGATGGATGCGGCCGGCAGCAATCTGACCATCGCCTCTGGCGGATCCGTTTACGGCGGCGCCGGGGTCACGCTCGGCACCGGCGGAAACTTCGTCAATCAAGCGGGCTCGACGGCGGTGTCCGCTGGCGCCGCTGGACGATGGCTGATCTATTCCACCAATCCGGCGGCGGACACCGTTGACGGCCTCGCGCCGAATTTCCTCCAATACGACGCCGCCTATCAGGCGGCTCCGGCACAGGCCACCGGCAACGGTCTGCTCTACAGCATCGCGCCCTCGATCACGGTGAGCGCGGTGGGCGGCAGCGTGACCAAGACCTATGACGGCACCGCCACGGCCACTCTCAGCGGCTCCAATTTCACGGCGACCGGCACCATCAACGGCGATGCGGTGTCGGCGATGACCGGTGCATTTCAAAGCACGGATGTCGGCAGCGGCATCACGGTGTCCTCCGCGGCAAGTGCCACCGATCTGACGGTGATGCATGGCAGCGTCCCTGTGTACGGATACCAGCTCGCGGGGTCCCCCGTGAGCGGCGCCATCGGATCCATCACTCCGGCAACGCTCACCGCCTTGATCATCGGCGACCCCACCAAGGTGTACGACGGAACGGTCACCGCGACATTGTCGTCGACCAACTACCAGCTGAGCGGATTCGTGGCCGGACAAGGTGCGGCCGTGAATCAGCCGAGCTCGGTTGGCTATCAGTCCGCGAGCGCCGGTTCACAGACCGTCAATGCGACCTTTGCCAACACCAATTTCGTCGCGAACTCGGGCACCAACCTGTCGAATTATTCGCTACCGACGACGGCCAGCGGTGCGGGGACGATCACCCAAGCTCCGCTGATCATCACCGGCGCACTGGCCACCAACAAGGTCTACGACGGAACCACGACGGATGCCTTGAACCTCAGTCAGGCGGGCATCTACGGCGTGATCGGCAGCGATGCCGTGTCGCTTTCGACGACGGGTGCCGCCGGCACCTTTGCCTCCAAGAACGTCGGCAGCGGCATCGCCGTGACGACCGGCGGATTTTCGCTGACGGGTGCACAGGCGGCCGATTATCAGCTGGTGCAGCCGCCGGGGCTCACCGCGAGCATCACGCCCGCCACCCTGACAGTGGGCGGCGTGCTGGCCACCAACAAGGTCTACGACGGCGCCACGACGGATCCGCTCAACGTCTCCGGGGCAACGCTTTCGGGTGTGATTGCCGGCGATGTCGGCACGGTCGGCCTCGCGACGGGCAGCGCCGTGGGCGCATTCTCCACGAAGAACGTCGGCACGGATCTCGCAGTGGACGTGAGCGGTCTCGCTCTGTCCGGCAGCGGCGCCTCGAATTACACGCTCGCTCAACCCACCGGCTTCACCGCCGACATCACCCCGAAAGCGATCACCGTCGCCCTCACGGGCACTCCGACCAAACCCTACAACGGCACCGACACCGCGGTGGTGACGAGCTCCGACTTCACGCTCTCCGGTTTCGTGAGCGGAGAGGGTGCGACGATTCCGCAAACCCTGTCGACCACCTATGCCTCCGCGAACGCGGGGACGCAGAACGTCACGGCGCTCCTTACGACCGCGGACTATGCGGCGAACTCAGGCACGCTGTTGTCCAATTACACTCTGGTGAATTCCGTGACGGGCGCGGGCACGATCACGCCGGCACTGCTGACCGGTTCGATCATCGGGAACCCGACCAAGGTCTACGACAGCACCACGAGTGCCTCGCTGAGCAGCGCCAACTACTCGTTGAGCGGATTCGTCGCCGGACAGAGCGCGACCGTCGACCAGACCGTCGGTGCGTATGCCTCGCCCAATGCCGGCGTGCAGCCCGTGAGCGCATCCCTCACGCCGGCGAATTACGTCGCCGGCAGCGGCACGCTCATGTCGAATTACACGCTGCCGACCACCCTGTCCGGCACCGGCACGATCACGCAGGCATCGGTCACGGGGTATGTGCAGGCGGGGATCGTCGGCAACCCGACCAAAACCTACGACGGCACCACGGTGGCAACGCTCACCTCCGCGAATTACATCCTTACCGGCTTCACCAGCGGCCAAGGTGCGACGGTGACGCAGACCGTCGGCCAATATGCATCCGCCAACGCGGGAACGCAGACCGTCAGCGCGACTCTCGATAGTGGCGATTTCACCGCCAATTCAGGCACGAATCTCGCCAACTACCATCTGCCGACGGCCGCCTACGGCTCGGGCACGATCAATCCCGCCACACTGACCGTCAGCATCGTCAACGATCCGACGCGCGTGTACAACGGCGGCACCAGCATGACGCTGAGCGCCTCCAACTATTCGCTGACGGGGTTTGTATCCGGTGAAGGGGCGTCGATCAATCCGTCGGCGCTCATCAACTATGCCTCTCCCAACGTCGGCCTGCAGAACATTTCCGCGGTCCTGACTCCCTCGGCCTACACCGCCGATTCCGGCACGCAGATGTCCAACTACGTCATGCCCGCGCTGGCAACCGGCACGGGACACATCACGCCCGCGCCGCTGATCGTCACGGGCGTGTATGCGACCAACAAGGTCTACGACACCACCAATGCCGATCCATTGAACGTAGCGGCGGCCTCGCTCGCGGGGATCGTGGCGAGCGATGCCGGCAACGTGAGTCTCCAAGGCGCACCGGCGGGGACCTTCTCGACCGTTCATGTGGGCACGGACCTGCCCGTCAGCGTCAACGGCTACTCGCTCGGAGGCTCTGCTGCGTCGAATTACGTGCTCGAGCCCGTGACCGGGCTCGCGGCAAACATCACGCCGGCGCCCCTGTCGATCGCCGGCGTCACCGCGGTATCCAAGCCGTACGACGGCACCGCGGCCGCGGCGCTGGTCACGTCGGGAGATTCGCTGGTCGGCGTGCTCGGCAGTGATACGGTGGGCCTGTCCAATGCGGGTGCGCAGGGCACATTCGCTTCCATCGACGTGGGCACGGCTCTGAAGGTTGCGACCAGCGGCTTCACCCTAAGCGGTGCATCGGCGGGCGATTACGCGCTGGTCCAGCCGTCCAACCTGACGGCCAACATCACGGCGGCGCCGGTCACTGCGACGATCATCGGCAACCCGACCAAGGTGTACGATGGCAGCGCCTCCACGACGCTGACCGCGGCGAACTACACGTTGAGCGGCTTCGTGGCGGGACAGGGCGCGACGGTGCCCCAGTCCGCAACGGCGACCTACGCCTCGCCCAATGCCGGCTCGGGCATCACGATCAATTCGACGCTGGTGCTCTCCGATTTCGCGGCGAACGCCGGAACCAACCTTTCGAACTACGCACTGCCCGCGACCGGCACCGGAACCGGCACCATCACGCAGGCGCCGCTGACGGTGGCGCTCATCGGCACGCCGACCAAGACTTATGATTCGACGACAGCGGCGACGCTCGCGTCGAGCAATTATCAATTGACGGGGTTCGTCGGCAGCCAGTCTGCGACCATCACTCAGACGAGCGGAACCTACGCCTCGGCGTCCGCCGGCGCGGAGCCCGTGACGGCGACCCTGGCGTCGGGCGACTATGCGGCCGGCAACGGGACCAGTCTCAGCAACTACGCGCTGCCGACCTCCGCCACCGGTCCGGGTCTCATCAATCGTGCGCCCCTGACCGCGAGCGGCGTTACCACGACCCCGCAGATCTACAACGGCACCACGGTCGATGCCCTGGGCGGCACCGCGGTGTTCACGGGCACCGTGTACGGCACCGATGCGCCGACTCTCACGAACACCGCCACCGGCACGCTCGGCAACAGCGGCAATGCGGGGCTCGACGCCGTGACTACGAACTTTGGGCTGTCCGGCGCGGGCAGCGCGAATTATGTGGTGATCCAACCGTCGGGACTGACGGCCTTGATCTCGCCGAAGACCTTGAGCGCCTCGGCCACCAGCACCAAGGTGTACAACGGGACGGACAGCGCGCCATTGAGTGGTGCCGATACCACGTTCACGGGCTTCGTCGCGGGGCAGGGCGCCAGCGTCGATGCCGGTGTGGCGGGCACCTTCACCCAATCCGACGTGGGTACCGGCCTCGCCGTCACGGGGGTGCCCCTGACGACCTCCAACGTCACCGCGCATTCGGGCACGCTGCTCTCGAACTACACGCTGCCCGCGACCGACAACGGCACGGGCTCCATCACGCCCGCGACACTCACCTACACGGCCCAGCCGGCGAGCAGCGTCTACGGCACCACTCCCTCGGGTTTGACCGGCGCCGTGATCGGCTTCGTCGCCGGCCAGAACCTCGCCAGCGCGACCACCGGCACGGCAGCCTTCAGCACCACGGCGACCTCGGCGAGCAATGTCGGCTCCTATGCAATCGACGGCAGCGGCCTCACCGCCAACAACGGCAACTACGTCTTCGCGCAGGCGCCCGCGAATGCAACGGCGCTTACCATCACGCCGGCGTCCCTTTCGGTGCTCGGTGTCTCGGTGAGCACGACCTCACGGGTCTACAACGGATCGGACATCGACGCGCTCACGGGCGCCACGATCACCGGCACTTTATATAATGGCGATCACCCGGTGCTGGCCAACGATACGACGGGAATTCTCAATAACAGCGGCAATGTCGGGACGGACACGGTCACGACCAGCATGACGCTCACCGGATCCGGCGCCGGCAATTACACCCTGACGCAGCCCAGCGGACTGACCGCGGTCATCAGTCCGGCGCAGCTCACGGCGACGGCGAGCGTGACCAAGAGCTACGACGGCACCACGGTGGCGAACCTCGCCGGCGGCAACACGCTGCTCACGGGTTGGGCGCCGACCCAGGGCGCCACGGTCAACAGCGGGGTGACGGGGACGTTCGCGCAGTCGAATGCCGGCAGCGGAATCGCCATTACGGGCGGCGCGCTCACGGCCGCCGACCTGACCGCGAGCAACGGCACGTTGCTCACGAATTATCTGCTTCCGAGCAGCGTCACCGGGACGGGAACCATCACGCCCGCCGTGGTGAACCTTTCGGGTTCGCGCGTGTATGACGCGGCGACCGATGCGGCCGCCGGAACCTTCGGTGCCTCGGGCACCGTCAACGGCGTGGCGGGTCAGACCTTGACCGTGTCCGGAGGTGGAACGCTGGCCGGCAAGAACGTGGGTACGCAGAGCCTGTCGTCCCTGGGCACCCTGGTCCTGGGCGATGGCACCGGCAGCGCGTCCAATTACACCCTGGTCGGGGGCACCGACACCGTCGCGGTCACCCCGCTGGCGATCACGGTCACCGCTACGGCGGCGAACCGCGCTTATGACGGCACGACCGCCGCCACCGGCGTGGTGCTGTCGAGCGGCGGTGTGCTCGGTACGGACACGGTGAGCTTTGCGGACACCGCGGCAACTTTCGACACGAAGAACGTCGGCAACGGCAAGACCGTGACCATATCGGGCATCACGGCCGGCGGCGCCGAAGGAAGCGATTATTCGGTAAACGCCACCACCACGACCACGGCCGACATCACGCCGGCGATCGTCAATCTGACCGGGTCTCGGACATACGACGGCCTCACCGATGCGGCTGCTGCGGTGTTCGGCGCGAACGGCACCATCAACACCGGGGTGGGCAGCGAAACCCTGGTGCTCAGCGGCTTGGGGACATTGGTCAGCAAAAATGCCGGCGTCGAGGCGCTGGGCTCGCTCGGCACCCTGAGCGCCGCGAACGGCACCGGGCTAGCGAGCAATTACACCCTCGTGGGCGGCACGGACAGCGTGACGGTGTCGAAGCTGGCTCTCGACGTGACGGCGACCGCCGCGAACAAGGTGTACGACGGCACGACGGCAGCGACCGTGACGCTCTCGAGCAGCGGCGTCGTGGCGGGCGATGCGCTGAGCTTCACCGACACCGGGGCCACCTTCGCCACGAAGAACGTGGGCACGGGCGAGACGGTGACGGTCTCGGGGATCAGCGATTCGGGGGCGGATGCCGTCAATTACACGCTGGCCAACACCTCGACGACCACGCTCGCGAACATCACGCCGCTCGGCATCACCGTGAGCGGCACGGCACAAAACAAGGTGTACGACGGCACGACGGCCGCGACGGTGGCAACGCTCGCGGGAATCGGGGTGCTCGCCGGCGACACGGTGACCTTTACCGACACTGGGGCCACCTTTGCCACGAAGAACGTGGGCGTGGGCAAGACGGTGACGATCGCGGGGATCAGCGCGGGCGGTGCGGATGGCGAGGATTACTCGGTGAACACCACCGCCACCACGACGGCCAACATCACGCCGCTCGCCGTCAGCGTCACTGCGACCGGCACCAATCGCGCCTATGACGGCACGGTGAACGACGCGGCCGTACTCACGAGCAGCGGTGTGCTGGCGGGCGACAGCGTTGTGTTCACGGACACGACGTCGACCTTCGCCAACAAGAACGTCGGCAATGGCAAGACGGTGACGGTCTCGGGCATCGAGGCGAGCGGTGCGGACGGGGGCAACTACACGGTCAGCGATCCGACGACCTCGACCACGGCGGACATCACGCCGCGCACGCTGACCGTGAGCGGTACGGCACAGAACAAGGTGTACGACGGCACGACGGCCGCGACCGTGACGCTCTCGAGCAGCGGCGTCGTGGCAGGCGATGCGCTGAGCTTCACCGACACCGGGGCCACCTTCGCCACGAAGAACGTGGGCACGGGCGAGACGGTGACGATTGCGGGGATCAGCGATTCGGGGACTGATGCCGGCAATTACACGCTGGCCAACACCTCGGCGACCACACTCGCGAACATCACGCCGCTCGGCATCACCGTGAGCGGCACGGCACAAAACAAGGTGTACAACGGTACGACGGTCGCGACGGTGGAAACGCTCACGGGAATCGGGGTTCTCGCCGGCGACACGGTGACCTTTACCGACACTGGGGCCACCTTTGCCACGAAGAACGTGGGCGCAGGCAAGACGGTGACGATCGCGGGGATCAGCGCGGGCGGCGCCGACGGCGAGGATTACTCGGTGAACACCACCGCGACCACGACGGCCAACATCACGCCGGCGACCCTGACCGAGACGGCGACGGCCGTCTCCGTGCCCCAGGGGCAGCAGCCCCCGCTCACCGGGACAGTGAGCGGATTCGTCCCGGGCGACTCGATCGCCAATGCGACGACCGGCACGCTTGCCTGGATCGCGAACACGCCGGCATGGCCTGCAACCGGAACGTATGCGATCGACGGCAGGGGACTCAGCGCACAGAACTACGTCATCGTCCAGGCGCCGGGCAACAGCGATGCCTTGACGGTCACCAGTGAGCTGATTGCCCAAGGAAATCCCGTCGACCGGATCTACGGCCTGATCGCCCTGCCACTTTCGCCGGAGCGGCTGGCCACGCCGCTCGGAGTCGGCAGCGACAGTGAGCGCAGCAACAATACGGGCAATGCCAAGCTGGACCCGGACCCGGCGCGCACCAACAAGCGCTTGACCGACTTCAAAGACCACACTGGTCTCACCGTGATCGGGCCGGGAGTGCGTCTGCCCCAGGATTCGTCAACATGATGCGCCGCTTCCTCACCGGCTGCGCGCTCACCGCGGCCTGCGCTGCGCACGCCCAGACCATCCCCAACAGCGGCGAACTGCTGCAGCAGACGCCGCCGACGAACCAGCCGAAACCGTCATCCAATCCAGGGCTGACGATCAAGCAGCCGGGCTCCCGCGAGAGCGATCAGAGCCCGCCGTTCTTCGTCCAGCGGATCGAGATCACCGGGAACACGTGGGTGTCGACGGCGGAATTGCGTGCGCTGGTGGCGCCGAGCGAAAACAAGACCCTCAATCTGCAGTACCTGGAACAAATCGCGGGACTCATCACCAAGCGTTACCAGGACCATGGGTATCTGTTGTCGCGGGCTTACGTTCCGGCGCAGACATTGGACGGCGGCACGGTGCGGATTGCCGTGGTGGAGGCGCGCTACGGGGTCGCCTCGGTCTCGTCGAATACCAGCAAGGTCGACAGTTCGTTCCTGGTCCCCTACCTTTCCGCCTTGCAGCCGGGGCAGCCGGTGACCGAGACCGATTTGGAACGCAGTCTCCTGCTCCTGTCGGACGTGCCCGGCGCCGTGGTCAACTCCGTGTTGGCGCCGGGCACGGCCGTCGGCACTTCGGATATTCGCGTCACGGCCGAGCCTGGCGCACCTTACGACGCCCGCATCGGCCTGGATAACGGCGGCAACCGCTATACCGGCCGCACCCGGGCCACGGGCACCTTGGATTTGAATAACCCGTTCGATCACGGCGATGTGTTCAGCCTCACGGGGCTGACCGCGGGGCCAGATCTCGACTACGGGCGCCTCGGTTATCAATCCCTCGTACCGGACGGCATGGGAACGACGCTGGGAGCGGCCGTGTCCGGATTGTATTACGCGCTCGGTGACGGCCTGAGCGCGCTGCATGCACACGGCACGGCGATCACGGAGGGCTTGACCCTGATGCAGCCATTCATCCGCGGCGTGAACGGCAACTTGTTCGCCCAGGCGGGCGTCGAGGAGAGGCAGCTGCGCGATGAGGTCGACGTCACCGATATCCACACGGATCGGCGCACGACGGCGCTGACGCTCACCGTGGCGGGCGATCACCGGGACGCAAGCGGCATCTTCAATTTCAACGTCGCGTTCGACGTGGGACAGGTGTCGTTCGAAAACCAGACCGCACGTGACCTCGACGCCGCCACGGCGCGCATCGACGGCACCTATGCAAAGCTCAATTTCTCGGCGGCTCGACTGCAGACTCTAACGTCCTCGAACAGCCTCTACATCGCGCTCAACGGACAGCTTGCCGACAAGAACCTCGACTCTTCGGAGCAGTTCTTCCTGGGCGGACCGAACAGCGTCCGCGCCTACGATGTGGGCGCGGTCGGCGGGGCGAGCGGCGTGCTGGGATCGGTGGAGTTCCGGCAGAACTTGCCGCAGAGTCTGCCGGGCGCATGGCAGGCGATCGCGTTCGTCGACAGCGGCGCGTTGCGCGTCTACCAGGACGCATTCGAGCCTGGCAGGAACACGGCATCTCTGTCCGGTGCGGGCGTCGGGCTCAACTGGTCGACGAAGAGCGGGTGGGCCGCGTCCGGCGGGGTTGCGGCGCCCATCGGCGGGCGGCCGCTGCTCGCGGGCGATGAGGCCTCGATGCGCCTCTGGGTCGAGATCCACAAGAGCTTCGCGCCCGGGGGCGGTGCGCGCTGAGATGACAGCCCGCTTTCCGCGCGGTCAGCCCGCCGCCTTCACCGCCTGAATCAGCTGACCCACCGCCGCCTGCGCATCGCCGTACAGCATGCGGGTCTGATCGAGGCCGAACAGCGCATTGTCGATGCCCGAGAACCCCTGGCCCTGGCCGCGCTTGATCACGATGACGTTCTTGGCTTTGTCCGCATTCAGAATGGGCATCCCGTAGATCGGGCTGCCCTTGTTGGTGCGCGCGTCGGGATTGACCACGTCGTTCGCGCCGATGACCAGGGCCACGTCGGCCGTCTCGAATTCGGCATTGATTTCGTCGATGTCCGAGATCAGGTCGTAGGGCACGCCGGCTTCAGCCAGAAGGACGTTCATGTGCCCCGGCATTCGGCCGGCGACCGGGTGGATGGCGAAGCGCACCGTGACGCCGTGATCGATGAGAATCTGGCTCAATTCCCACACCTTATGCTGGGCTTGCGCCACCGCGAGGCCGTAGCCCGGGACGATGATGACTTTCTGCGAGTACGCCATCATGACGCCGGCGTCGGATGCCTCGATGGGCTTTTGCGTGCCACCGGCGCTGGCGGCACCGCCCGCCGAGGAGGTCTCGCCGAAATTCGCGAACAGGACGTTGGCGAGCGAGCGGTTCATGGCCTTCGCCATGAGCTGTGTCAGCAACGTGCCGGCCGCACCGACCACGGTGCCCGCGATGATCATGGCCGCATTGTCGAGGACGAAACCCTCGAAGCCGACGGCGAGACCGGTGAGTGCGTTGTACAGCGAGATCACCACCGGCATGTCGGCGCCGCCGATCGGAAGGGTCATGGCGACGCCCAAGATCAGGGCGGCTGCGAAAAACAGCGAGACGACGGGCAGCCCCGCATCCTGTCCGGTGACGATCATCACGCCGAAGACCACCGCGGCGAGGAGCAGCAGGGCATTGACGATCTTCTGGCCGCCGAAGCGCACCGACTTGGTGATCAGACCCTGAAGCTTTGCGAATGCGATCAAGCTGCCGCTGAAGGAGACCGAGCCGATGAGGCCGCCGATGGTGGCGATCGTGAGGTGGACGAGATTTTGTTCACCGCCGCGATAGAGCTCGACCGCGGCGATCGCGGCGGCGGCGCCGCCACCCATGCCGTTGTACAAGGCGATCATCTGCGGCATGTCGGTCATGGCGACGCGCTTGCCGCTCACCCAGGCGACGATGCCGCCGACGCCGATCGCTGCGATCACGAGGATGAAGTTGAACTGGGACGCCCCCATGAACGCAAGCGTGGCCAGGGTGGCGAGCAACATACCGGCGCCGGCCCAGCGTACGCCGCTCACCGCAGTGACCGGCGAGCTCATGCGCTTCAAGCCGAGAATGAACAGCGCGGCCGCGACGAAGTACGACAGCTGCGTCAATGTTTCAGTCGACACGGAGGGCATTGACTACTCTTCCTTCTTCTTGGCGGGTTCTTTCTTCCGGCCGGCGCTGACGAACATCTTGAGCATGCGCTCGGTCACGACATAGCCGCCGACCGCGTTGCCCGCGGCAAGCACCACGCCGATGAAGCCGATCACCCGTACGAGCGTCGAGTCGGCGCTCGCGAGCGCCACCATGGCGCCGACCAGCACGATGCCGTGAACGAAGTTCGAGCCGGACATCAGCGGGGTGTGCAGGATGACCGGCACCCGCGAGATCACCTCGTAGCCCGTGAAGGCGGCCAGCATGAAAATGTACAGCGCGATTACCCCGTCAATCATGCCCCGCCCTCCACGGCCTTGCGCGCTGCCTCGTTCTTGATCTCACCGTCGTGAGTCAGTACGGCGCCCGCAAACACCTCATCGTTCCAATCCACGGCAAGATCGCCCTTCGGCATCGCCGGCTTCAAGAAATTGAACAAGTTGCGCGCATACATCTCGCTCGCATGATACGGGAGCGTCGCCGGCAGATTGACCGGGCCGATGATGGTGACGCCGCCGTGATCGACCGACTCGCCGGCGCGAGTCAGCTCGCAGTTGCCGCCCTGCTCGGCGGCAATGTCGACCACCACGGATCCCGGCTTCATACGCTCCACGGCCGCCCGGCTCACGATGCGCGGTGCTGCCCGGCCGGGGATCGCCGCCGTGCTGATGACGACATCGCTCGCGGCGATGCGGGCATCGAGGACTTCCTGCTGCTTCGCCTTCTCTTCCGCCGTGAGCTCCCGGGCATAGCCGCCCGAGCCTTCGGCAGAGACGCCGGTATCGACGAATTTGGCACCGAGGGACTTCACCTGGTCCTTGGTCGCGCTACGTACGTCATACGCTTCGACCACGGCGCCCAGGCGTTTGGCAGTGGCGATGGCCTGCAGTCCCGCGACGCCGGCGCCGATGACCAGCACTGATGCGGGACGTATGGTGCCTGCCGCGGTGGTCAGCATGGGCAGGAACTTCTTCAGGGCATTTGCCGCGATCAGTGCCGCCTTGTAGCCGGCGACCGAGGCTTGAGAGGAAAGAGCGTCCATCGATTGCGCACGCGAAATGCGCGGCACCAATTCCATCGCAAAGCTGGTGATGCGCCGTGCTTTGAGCGCCCGCACCAGATCCTGCCGCGCGTAGGCCTGCATGAAGCCCGCGATGACGGCGCCTTGTTTGAGGCTGTTGACGGTTTCGATGCTGGGAGGCTGAACGCACAGCAGGACATCCGCGCTCGATAAAATGGCGGCTGCGTCCGTCAATTCCGCGTCGCCATAGGCGTTATCGGTGAATTGGGCGGCGGTACCTGCCCCGCGCTCGACCAAAACCCGGGCACCGAGGCCCTTCAGCTTGCCGGCGATCTCAGGAGTGAGCGCGACACGGGTTTCATTGGCAGCGCTCTCCTTCAAGACGCCCACGACGACAGGCATGCGGTATATCTCCCCCTCAAATCATTGAATTATGGCACAAGGGTCGTCTATCTTTAGTATGTCATGAATAGCATGATGCGAGACAACATGGGATCGCCCGAAGTTAAAGACGATTTGAGCGTGGTCGTCCAGGGCTACCCCCTATCGCAGCAGATCCTGCGTACCGACGTTTCCGGGATGCCCCTGGAATGGGTCGATTACAAGGAAGCTGCGCGGCTTTACCATACGGAACAAGTGGCCTACACCTGCGGTACGCTGCTGTACCGGCTCTACGGAGGCACGTGCGCCAGGACGGGCGCACGCACCATCGTCGATGTGAATTCCATCATCGCCACATTGGGGCATACGGGCAATCCGGGAAATATGAGGGGCGGAGCCTATACGCCGCCGCTCAACAACCAGACGCTGTTCCGGCGCGATGCGTACCTGTGCCTGTATTGCGGCGCTCGCTTTCCCTATAGCCTGCTGTCGCGCGACCATGTCACTCCGTTCAGCCGCGGCGGCAAGGACACCTGGCGGAATGTCGTGTCGGCCTGCCGTCGGTGCAATAACGCCAAGGCGTCGCGCACCCCGGAACAGGCGGGCATGCAGCTTTTGGCCGTGCCGTTCACGCCGACCTATGCAGAATACATATTCCTGAAGGGGCGCCGCGTGCTGGCGGATCAAATGGAATATCTGGTGGCTCATTTCCCGCGCTCCAGCCCGCTGCACGAACGCATGCAACGCTGGCCGATGTGACCGGCGCGCTGCTCCGCGACGCGAAGCTCGCGCCGGCGTCCGCACCGATGCGCGCGGGCATCGTTTACCATATCGACGCGAGCTACTTCATCTTTCGGGCCTACCATTCCATGCCGCCCGACATGGTAGATGCCGACGGCAACGCGACGCACGCGCTCTATGGGTTTGCGCGCTTTCTGTCCGATTTCCTGGAGAGCGTGCGGCCAGAGCACATCGCCGTCGCCTTCGACGAGAGCCTGCGGGGACAAGCGTCGTTCCGAAGCGGAATTTTCCCCGCCTACAAGGCAAATCGCGAGCTGCCGCCGGCCGACCTGAAGCGCCAATTCGCGCTATGCCGGGAGTTCTGCCGACATCTCGGCATTGCGGAGTTCGCGAGCTCCGAGTACGAGGCGGACGACATCATCGGTACACTTGCAGCCCGCGCCCGCGCCGCGGGCCTGACGAACGTGGTCGTGTCGCGCGACAAAGATCTGTCCCAGCTCATCCGCCACGGTGACGTGTACTGGGATTACACCGGCAATGCCCGCTATCACTACCAGGACATCGGTGCGCGCTTCGGTGCAGCCCCTGAATCGATCGCCGACTTTCTGGCGCTGACGGGCGATGCGGTCGACAACATTCCCGGGGTGCCCGGCGTCGGCAAGAAAACCGCCGCCGAGTTATTCGCTCATTTCAGCTCCCTGGATGAGCTTTACGCCAACCTGGAGCGCGTGGCCACCCTGAAGCTGCGCGGCGCCGCGACCCTCGCCGCCAAACTCCTGGCGCACAAGGAGGCGGCCTATCTGGCGAGGCGGCTCACGGGCATCGTCTGCGATATGCCGCTGCACGCCACACCCGAGGATTTGAGGCGGGGCGCACCCGACGGGGCGGCTCTGCACGCATTTTTCGATACTCACGGGTTCGGCAACATATTGCGCCAACAGGCACGGCGTATCCTGAGTGGCCAGCCGCGCTGAAGCCGGAGAACTGACATGGCAATGCTGATCGTTGGTCTTGCGGTATTTCTCGGGATGCATTCGATCGCCGTCGTATCGCCGGACCTTCGGGCACGCGCAATCGTCAAGCTCGGCGAAGGCGGATGGAAGGCGCTGTACGCGGTCGTGTCGATCGTCGGGTTCGTGCTGCTGGTGCGGGGCTTTGCAGAGGCGCGCGAATCTGCGGTGGTGCTCTATACGCCGCCCGGTTGGCTGCGGCATGTCACTTTCCTATTGATGCTGCCGGTCTTTCCGCTGCTCCTCGCGGCGTATCTTCCCGGCCGCATCAAGACGGCGATGAAGCACCCGATGCTGGCCGCGGTGAAGTTCTGGGCGCTCGCACACCTGCTCTCGAACGGCACGTTGGCGGACGTGCTGCTGTTCGGCGGATTTCTCGCCTGGGCGGTGCTCGATCGAATCTCCTTCAAGCGCAGGCCCCCGCAACGGATTCTCACCGCACCCGCGCGGGCGTTCAACGACGTGCTGGCCGTCGTGGCCGGTCTTGCGTTGTATCTGTTCTTCATCGCATGGGCGCACGAGCGCCTGTTCGGCGTGTCGCCGCTTGGGTAGCGCCGGGCCGGGTGGCGCAGGGCTGCCGACCTACACCGACGTGCAGGCCGCTGCAAAGCGGTTGAAGGGACACGCCCACCGCACACCGGTTATGACCTCGCGCGGTATCGACGAGGCTCAGGGCGCGTCCGTATTCTTCAAATGCGAGAACTTCCAGCGCATCGGGGCGTTCAAGTTTCGCGGCGCGTTCAATGCGCTGTCGTGTCTATCCGCGAAGGCGCGAACCCGGGGAGTGATTGCGTTCTCCTCGGGCAATCACGCGCAAGCCGTGGCGCTAGCGGCGCGCATGCTCGGCATCGAGGCCACCATCGTCATGCCCGCGGACGCGCCGGCCTCGAAACTCGCCGCGACGCGTGCGTACGGCGGCCGCGTGGTGACCTACGATCGGTACCGGGAGAACCGCCAGGAAATTGCCGAAGCGCTCGCGCGCGAGACGGACGCGCCGATCATTCCGCCCTATGACCATCCTGATGTCATCGCGGGCCAAGGCACGGCGGCGGCGGAGCTTCTCGAGGAGGTCGGTGCGCTCGACAGCCTTTTCGTCTGCCTGGGCGGGGGCGGCCTGCTGGCCGGCTCGCTGCTGGCGGTAAAAGCGCTTTCACCCGCATGCAAGGTGTACGGGGTCGAGCCCGAGGCCGGCGATGATGGCCAGCGATCGTTTCGTCAGGGATCGATCGTGAGCATCGGCGTGCCGAAGACCATCGCCGATGGGGCGCAGACTCAAAGCCTCGGGAAAATCACCTTCGAGATCATTCGGCGCGACGCCACCGACATCTTCACCGCCAGCGACGCCGAGCTCGTCGAGTGCATGCGCATATTCGCCAATCGCCTGAAGATCGTCGTCGAGCCGACCGGCTGCCTGGGTTTTGCGGCGCTCCGCCGCCATGCCGCTTCGTTCAAGGGACAGCGGGTGGGGGTGATTATCAGCGGCGGCAATGTGGATGCGGAGCGTTACGGAGCGCTGCTCTGCGGCGCGGGCCCGTAGCGGCAAAGCAGTGAAGTCCCTCGTCATGACGGTCGCGGCGGCGGCGATCCTGGCCGCAGTCGCTTTCCTCGGCAGCGGATATCTGCACACCCGGCGCGCCGAGCGCAAGGCCGATCATGAGCGCGCCGCGGTACACGCGATGACCCAGCAGGATCTCGCCGCTGCGATCGCCCGCTGTGATGCCGCGACCCGGCGCGATGCGGTCTATTGCGAGGAAGTGGCCCGGGAGATGGACAATCGGCCGCTCGAGATCGTGGAACACAAGCTTCCCGTGCCGGCACAGCGGTAGCGGTATCAAGCCTGCTTCAGGCGTCCGCGCCGAAAATCGGCGATGATCTCGCGTGCCGCGTTGTGGCCGGGCGCGCCCGTCACGCCGCCGCCCGGGTGCGTGCCGGAGCCGCACATGTACAAGCCTTTCAGCGGTCCGCGGTAGTCGGCGTAGCCAAGCATCGGCCGTGCGGAGAACAATTGATCGAGGCTCAATGCGCCGTGAAAGATATCCCCGCCGATCAGCCCGAAAGTCCGCTCGAGATCGAGCGGACTCAAGATTTGCCGGCCGAGAACCGAGGCCCGGAAATTGGGGGCATGACTGTTCACCAGGTCGATCATGAGGTCGGCCACCTCTTCCCGATGTTCGTCCCACGATGCGCCGTTCGGCAGGACCGGGGCGACGTGCTGGCAGAACAGGCTCGCGACATGCCGGCCCGGCGGCGCGAGACTGTCATCGAGCGTCGAAGGTATCAGCATTTCGACGATGGGCCGCTTCGACCAGCCGCCGGCCTTGGCGTCGAGATAGGCCTGGTCCATGTAGGCGAGGCTCGGCGCCATGATGATGCCGGCGGTGTGATGATCCGCCAGGGTGCGCCCCGGCGAAGCCGTGAAATCGGGAAGCTCCGAGAGCGCGACGTTCATACGGAATGTGCCCGAGCCGCAGCGCCAGTGGGCGATGCGCTCGCGGAAATCTTCATCCAATACGGAGGGGTCGATCAATCGACCGTAAAGGAGCTTGGGATTCAAGTTCGAGATGACGCTTCGGGCGCGAACGGTCTCCCCGTTCTCGGTCACGACGCCGACGGCGCGCCCCGACTCCACCAGCACCTCACCGACGGGGCTCGACAGCCGGATTTCGACGCCGCGCTCGAGAGCGGCTTTGGCCATGGCCTGGGTGATCGCACCCATTCCGCCGATGGCGTGACCCCAGGCACCTTTCTTGCCGTTCACCTCGCCGAACACGTGATGCAGCAGCACGTAGGCGGAGCCCGGAGTGTAGGGACTTGCGTAGTTGCCGACGATGCCGTCGAAGCCGTAAGCGGCTTTTATCGGTGCGCTCTCGAACCAGCCGTCGAGATAATCCCCCGCCGACTTCACGAACAGATCGAGAAGCTCGCGCCGCAGGGGCATGTCGAGCCTCGAGATGCGCCGGCCGAGACGCGCGCCGTGCAGAAGCTCGGGAATGGACTCGAGCCAACCGCCCGCCGTGACGTTCGGTGGCGTCTCGAGCACCATGTCGCGCAGAACGTCAGCGATCACATCGAGACGCTCGCCGTAGGCAGCAAGACGCGAGGCATCGCGCGGCGAGAACTTCGCCACCTCCTCTTCGGTCTTGCCGCCTCCCACCTTCAGGTAGCGCCCGTCGTCCAGCGGCAGAAAATTGGAGAGCCTGCGATCCACCACGCGCAAGCCGTGCCGTGCCAGTTCGAGGTCCCGGATGACTTTCGGATTGAGCAGCGACACCGTGTAGGAGGCCACCGAATTGCGGAATCCCGGATGAAACTCCTCGGTGACTGCCGCGCCTCCGACGACGGCGCGCCGCTCGAGCACGGTGACCTTGAGTCCGGCTGCTGCGAGGTAGGCGGCACAGGTGAGGCCGTTGTGGCCGCCGCCGATGATCACCGCATCGCGCGTTGAGCGTTCAGCCACGCGGCTTTCTCGCGCGCTGGGTCAAAAGACGCGGGAACGCGCCGTTGCAGAGCGCATTGACCCAATCCTCGCAAAGCGCGATGGCCTCGCGCGGTTTGAAGGTCGTCGGACTCAAGCTCAATTCCACCCACAGTCCATCGAGCAGGGCGGACAGCGCGATGGCGGCGTGGCGAAGCTTGAATGGCGGCGCCGCTCCGCAATCGGACAGCTGCCCGAGCATGGACTCGAGGATCGATCGGTACTTGCCGTAGGTCTTGTCGTGTATGGCACGGATCTCGGGCGAGTGCGCCACCATGCTCCAAAACACCAGCCACACATTGAACAGCTGCGGATCGAGCAGCTCGGGTGCGAACGAAGCTCGAAAAAAACCGCTCAGACGATCGCGCGGCGACACGGCCTTGTTGTCGGCCTGCGCACGGATGGAATCCTGCAACGACAGCGCGAGCGTCTCGTAGGCCACCGCCACGAGCCCGGACTTGCTGGGGAAATGATGATTGATCAAGCCGATCGAGACGCCCGCGGCGGCGCTGATCCGGCGTACCGATACACCCTCGTGTCCGTATTGCTTGAGACAGCGCAGCGTCGCTTCCACGAGCGCCTCCCGGCGAACGGCAGGCGTGGCTCGACGAAACTTAGGTACCGCGCGCTTGATCGCCATTCATGCTGCCTCCTTGTCGCTGTGGTCCGTGTGCGTCTTTTATATCATGACCGCTTTGAGCAGAGTTTCCGCTAACGTCATACCGGAAAGTCGCGGCTGTAGGGAACGGCCGTCGGCACCGATTCGAATTCACGGGCGTAGCGATGGCCGCTGTGCACGGCATGAACAATTGCTCCGGGAGCGTGACAGTCGCCGATACATGTCACTGTCTCGATACCTGCTTTCTTCAAATCCGACACACGTGACGTGAGGGCGAGGTACAAGTCGTCGTTGGGCTTGCGGATGCCGACCAACACCAGCGATCTGCACGGGAGGCGCGATTCGCTTCCCGTATAGACGTCCGCGATCGCGACCGACTCGCCGTCGAAAGCGGTCACCCGCTTCAAGGTGTGAATGGGCACTCCGGCCTTGTTGAGCGCTCGGTGTACCAGCGGTAACTCGTTGGTCATGAAGGTCCAGGCCGATGCGTTGCCGGCCGTGGTCAGGTAGCTCACGCCGCCGGTTTGTGCTGCGAGCTGCTCCGCGATGGCACCCCCCAGGTAGTAGTTGTCGAAGTCGAACACCACGACCGGCCCTTCCGGTACCACGCCCGCCGCGATATCGTCCGGCGTGTAGACAGTGGCGCCGGCAAGTTCTCCGACCGGAAACTCCAACGTCGAGTAGAGCATCCGGGTCCAGCGCGCGCCGGTCGCGACCACGACGTGTTCGTGCTCCAATCCCAGAATGTCCTCGACCTTGAGCTCGCTGCCCGGATAGAGGTTGACGTTCGGCCGATCGCGAAGCTGCCCGAGCCGCCAATCGACCACGCGCCCCCATGCGGAGAGGCCGGGAAGGCGGCGCTCGAATCGCAACCTGCCGCCGAACTCCGCCGCCGCGTCCGCCAGCGTCACCCGATAGCCGCGGCGCGCGAGCGTCACCGCGCAGTCGAGGCCGGCGGGGCCGGCGCCGACGATCAAAATCGACGACTCGCGCACTGCGGGCACGAACCGCTCCGGATGCCAGTCGCGCCGCCACTCCTCTCCCGCGGTGGGATTCTGTGTGCAGCGAACCGGCACTCCGTCGTGCCAGCTGGAGATGCAGATGTTGCACCCTATGCACTCGCGGATCTCGTGCTCTCGCCCCTCGTCGATTTTTCTCGGGAGGAAGGGGTCGGCGATGGAAGGCCGCGCGCCTCCGATCAGATCCAGGATCCCGCGCTTGATCTGCGAGACCATCACGTCCGGCGAGGTGAAGCGGCCGACGCCCACCACCGGCTTCCCGGTCAGACGCTTCACGAAATCGATCACCGGCTCGTGACTGCCCTCGGAGGCGAAGCGCGATGGGGCGCAGTCCGTGGGACTCGAGTCCATCTTCACGTCCCAAAGATCCGTCGAGTCGGACAAGAGGCTTACGACCTCATGCGCCTCCGACGGTTGGTTGCGGCCGGGCCTCCCGCGCAACTCCTCCAGGCTGATGCGCAGCGCCACGGCGCAGCGATGGCCGACGGCCTCGCGCGTGATGTCGAGCAGCTCCCGCACCAGACGCACCCGGTTCTCGATGCTGCCGCCATAGGCGTCGGTGCGGTGATTGTATTCCGGCAACAGAAACTCGTAGGGGAGATACCCCATGCCCGCGTAGACGTACACGATGTCGAACCCCGCCTGCATGGCGCGCTTGGCGCCGGCGGCCTGCCACTTGAGCAGATCCGCGATATCGGTCGAATCCATGCGCCGCGGACGCAGGTTCCCCATGAAGCCGATGTGGGTCGACATCCAGGGCATGCCGGACGGCGATATCGGTGCGATGCGGCTGGTACGGTTCAACGTGCACGCGCCGCCGTGCCAGAGCTCGACGCCCGCCAGGGCTCCGTGACGATGCACCTCGTCGGTCATCAAGGCGTGGGAGCGGATGTCCGTGTCGTCCCACAGCAGGCCGAAAGGCAGAGGCGAATCATCCGAACTGGGGTGCATCGACACGGCGCCGGTGCACACGACACCCCAGCCGCCCTCGGCCTTGATGCCGCGGAAGCGGGCGCGGACGTGGGGCAGCGCATTGGTCATGCCGCTGGCGTGCGGCACCTGATAGAAGCGGTTTGGCGCAGTGACCGGCCCGATGCGTACCGGCTCGAACAAGATGTCGAAGCGTTGATTGCGCGCCACGCCGCTCCCCCGTAATCGGCTCCGAGATGGCCGCCGAGAGTAATTGATCGGTCGTATAGTAGCAACCGGCGCCCGAGGCCGGCCGATGCGGTCAGGCGGCGCGGTACTCGCGAAAGCCGATTCCGAGCGCGTTCGCGACGGCTTCGTGCGTCAGCTGGCCGGCATGCACGTTCAGTCCGTGGGCGAGCCCCGAATCCCTGGAGAGGGCGCCCTTCCAGCCGTGATCGGCGAGTGCCTTGACGTACGGCAGCGTGGCATTGGTCAGCGCGAAGGTGGAGGTTCGCGGCACCGCACCCGGCATGTTGGTGACGCAGTAGTGAATCACGCCGTCGAGCACGAAGGTGGGCTCGGCGTGCGTGGTCGGCCGGCTGGTCTCGAAGCAGCCGCCCTGATCGATGGCGATATCGACCAGCACTGCACCCGGCTTCATGGTCTTGACCATCGCCCGCGTAACCAATTTCGGCGCGGCGGCGCCGGCGATGAGCACGGCGCCGATGACCAGATCCGCATCGCGCACCAGCT
>Ga0187887_10000353_pt1 | contig 45917 bp, 28 predicted proteins | sample June2016WEW_7_10_FD_132977 | JGI IMG/M metagenome (GOLD analysis project Ga0187887, IMG submission 132977) | Peatland microbial communities from SPRUCE experiment site at the Marcell Experimental Forest, Minnesota, USA - June2016WEW_7_10 | ecosystem: Environmental > Terrestrial > Soil >... | reverse complement strand
TGCGTGGGCGCTGCGGGCCGCGCCTCCACGGCGCCGGCCTCTCGCTCGGCGCGTTCCGGCGCGGGTACGGGCGGGGAACTGCTCCCGCCTGCCGGCTTCGCGTTGGCAGCCTGCGGGCTCACCGCGGGTTTCGCGTCGTCGGCAGACTTCGCGCCGCCGGCGGGCTTCGCGTCAGCGGCGGGCTTCGCGGCGGCGGCGGGCTTCGCGGCGGCGCCGGCCGCCTGCGCCTCCTCGCCGCTGTCGAGGAGCAGGATCAGGCTGCCTTCGGAAACTTTGTCGCCCTTCTTGAGCTTCACTTGGGCGATGCGGCCGGCCGCCGGAGACGGCACGTCCATCGCCGCCTTTTCCGTTTCGAGCGTGATCATCGGCGATTCTTTTTCGATTTGTTGGCCATCCTTCACCAACACGTCGATCACGCTCACATCCTTGAAGCCGCCGATGTCCGGAACCAAGATCTTGAGGGGGGTTGCCACGATGATCGCCTAGACCGACAGCGGATTGGGTTTCTCGGGATCGATGCCGAAGGCCTGCATCGCCTTGGTGACGGTCTTCGCATCGACTTTGCCGTCATCCGCAAGCGCCTTGAGCGCGGCCACCACGACATAGTGGCGGTCCACTTCGAAGAAGCGGCGCAACTCCGCCCGGCAGTCGCTGCGGCCGAATCCATCCGTGCCGAGCACCGCATATCTGCCCGGAATCCATTGCCGGATCTGGTCCGGAACCATCTTCATGTAGTCGGTGGCGGCGATGAACGGCCCCTGCCGGTCGCCGAGCGCCTCACTGATATAGGTCTCTTTCGCGGGCTCGGTCGGATGCAGCAGGTTCCAGCGATTCACCTCGAGCGCATTCTTGCGCAGCTCGCTGAAGCTGGTCACCGAATACACATCGGCCGGCACGCCATAGTCCTTCTCCAGAAGCTCGGCCGCAGCCAACACCTCGCGCAGAATGGTGCCGGAACCGAGCAGGGTCACCCGTACCTTGCCGCGACCGCCGCTCTGCAGCAGATACATGCCGCTCAGGATGCCGCGCTCCGCGCCGGCGGGCATGGCCGGGTGAGCATAGTTCTCGTTCATGCAGGTGATGTAATAAAAGACGCTTTCCTGCTCCTTGTACATCCGGCGCAAGCCGTCGTGGACGATCACGGCGAGCTCGTACGCGTACGCGGGATCGTAGGCCACGCAGTTCGGTATGACGGTCATCACGAGCTGCGTGTGGCCGTCCTGGTGCTGCAATCCCTCGCCCGCCAAGGTGGTGCGGCCGGCCGTGCCGCCGATCAGAAATCCGCGTGCGCGGCTGTCGCCGGCGGCCCACATGAAGTCGCCGACTCGCTGAAAGCCGAACATCGAGTAATAGATATAGAACGGCACCATGCTGACGCCGTGATTCGAATAGGCAGTCGCCGCCGCGATCCACGAGCATAGGCTGCCCGCCTCGTTGATGCCCTCCTCGAGGATCTGGCCCTGCTTGTCTTCCCGGTAGAACATCAATTGGTCGGCGTCCTGCGGGGTATAGAGCTGTCCGACCGATGAATAGATGCCGATTTGACGGAACATTCCCTCCATGCCGAAGGTCCGCGCCTCATCCGGGATGATGGGTACCACGTGTTTGCCGATGTTCTTGTCCCGGACCAACGCCGTGAGAATGCGCACCAGCGCCATGGTGGTGGAGATCTCGCGATCCTGCGTTCCCTCGAGCAAGGCGCTGAAGGTCTCGAGAGGCGGCACCGGGAGCTGCGGCGCGGCTGAATTGCGGGCGGGCAGATAGCCGCCGAGATTGGCGCGCCGTTCCAGGAGGTACTTCATCTCCTCGCTGTCCGGCGCGGGTTTCCTGAACGTGAGGCCCGCGATCTCCTCGTCCGAGATCGGAATATTGAATCGGTCGCGCACCGCTTTCAGATCTTCCTCGCCCAGCTTTTTCTGCTGGTGTGCGACATTCAATCCTTCCGCGGACTTGCCGAGGCCGAAACCCTTCACGGTTTTCGCAAGAATCACGGTCGGAGCGCCCTTGTTCGCGGCCGCGGCCGCGTAGGCGGCATACACCTTCACCGGATCGTGACCGCCGCGATTCAGGCGCCAGATCTCATCGTCCGACATGTTGGCGACCATTTCCTTGAGTTCGGGGTACTTGCCGAAGAAATGCTCGCGCGTATACGCGCCGCCCTTGGACTTGAAATTCTGGTACTCGCCGTCCACGCACTCTTCCATCAAGCGCTTGAGCAGGCCCTGCTGATCGCGCTCGAGCAAAGGATCCCAACGCGAGCCCCACAGCACCTTGATGACGTTCCAGCCGGCGCCCAGGAAGGCCGCCTCGAGTTCCTGGATGATCTTGCCGTTGCCGCGAACCGGGCCGTCCAGGCGCTGCAAATTGCAGTTGATGACGAAGATGAGATTGTCGAGCTTCTCGCGGACGGGCATGGTCAGCGCGCCCATCGATTCCGGCTCGTCCATTTCGCCGTCCCCCAGGAACGCCCAGACCTTGCGATCCGAGGGCGGCACGATGCCCCGGTGCTCGAGGTAGCGCACGAAGCGCGCCTGGAAGATCGCCATCATCGGGCCCAAGCCCATGGAAACCGTCGGGAATTGCCAAAAATCCGGCATCAGCCAGGGATGCGGATACGAGGACAAACCGTCCCCGCGTACCTCCTGCCGGAAGCGCAAGAGTTGCGCCTCATCCAGCCGGCCTTCCAGATAGGCGCGGGCATAGATTCCGGGGCTCGAATGTCCCTGCATGAACACCATGTCGCCGGGATGCGCGGCGCTCTTGGCGCGCCAGAAATGATTGAAGCCGACCTCGTAGAGCGTGGCGGCGGAGGCATAGCTTGCAATATGTCCGCCATATTCGGCGCTTGCCCGATTCGCCTGCACCACCATGGCGAGCGCGTTCCAACGCATGTAGGCCTCGTTGCGCCGCTCGAGCGACCGATCGCCGGGATAGTCGGGTTGCTGGGCCCTCGAAATGGTATTGAGGTAGGCTGTATTGGGCTTGAACGGCAGATAGGCGCCGGACCGGCGAGTAAAATCGACCAGTTTCTCGAGCAGGAAGTGCGCACGCTGCGGTCCTTGCGCCCGCATGACCGAGTCGATGGACTCGAGCCACTCTTGCGTCTCGGTGGGATCGATGTCTTCGAACGGTGACTGTTGGGTCATAAGGAAGCCTTGCAAAGAGGAACGCGCCCATGCACGTACCCCCGTGTCCTGTTAAGATGGCAAGTACGTTTACAGCGCCCCTGCGAACTGCCGCTATTGTTGTCCAAGTTGGGTTGGCGCGCACTATCTTCGGGGTTTGGTTTTTCACGGTCAAGGCACGGGAAACGGCCGGCAATGCTCGCATGATCCGGGCACCACGCGTGCGGCGCACTTAGGCTTACGCTTGGGGTTCATGAGATATGGCGATTCGCTTGCCCTTTGAGAACTTGATCGTCCCCGTGCGGGAAATCCGCGCGCGGGTTTCCCGATCGACGCTGAGCCGCCATGACGCGGCCATCGTGCTGCTGCCGCTGAAACCCACGGCCGACGATTGGGCGGCGCTGCCCCAGGCCGAGGCGCTGCGCGAGCTCTATGCGCGTAAAGTCCGCAAGGAAGGCGATTGCTGCCAACTGCGCGTCGGCGCGCGCGCCGAAACCCTGCTGATCGCGCTGTGTCCGAGCGCGAACGCGAACACGTTCGAACGGTTGCAATCGGCCGCGAAGCTCGCGCGCATCGTTCTGGACTGCGAACCCGAGACACTGCTCGTCTGGGCGCAGGGCTGCGACTCGAGCACGGTCGAGCCGGCGTTGCACGCGATCCTTGCCGCCCTGCAAGCGGCGGCCTTCCGCTTCGCCACGTTCAAGAGCAAACCCAAGCCGCGCACGCCGCTCGCGCGCATCGATCTCGCGCTCGCGCGCAAACTGAACGATCTCGATGCGACGCTGGCGACTTCGGCGGGCAACAACATTGCGCGATGGCTCACCGCGCTGCCGCCGAATACCTTGAACGCGGCGGCTTACCGCCGGCTCCTTCAGGATTTCGCGCGCCGCCTGAAGCTGTCGTACCGGTTTTACGGCGAGCCGGAGCTCAAACGCCTCGGCGCCGGCGCGTTTCTTGCGGTATCCCAGGGCAACGGAACGCGCGACGCGGGCATCGTCCGCTTGGCGTACCGGCCGCGCGGCGCGGGGGCACCCGCCGTGAGTCTCGTCGGCAAAGGCATCTGCTTCGATACCGGCGGCACCAATCTCAAGGCGCACAAGAGCATGCTGGACATGCACACCGACATGGAGGGCAGCGCCGTGGCGGTGGGAAGCTTGTACGCCCTTCACAGGGTGCGATCGCCGGCGGCGGTGGATTGCTGGCTGGCGATCACGGAAAATCGGATCGGCCCGCTCGCGTACAAACCGCAGGACGTGGTCCGCGCACAGAATGGCACCACCATCCAGGTAATCCATACCGACGCCGAGGGCCGCATGGTGCTCGCCGATACGCTCTGCCTCGCCGCTCGTGCCAACCCCGGCGCAATCATCGACTACGCCACGCTGACCGGCGCCTGCGTATACGCATTGACCGAGCGTTACAGCGGCGCGTTCACCAACCGGCCCGAGGGACGCGACCGGATCGAAGCCGCCGGCGCGGCGAGCGGCGAGCGCGTGTGGTGCTTCCCGATGGACAAGGATTTCGACTCGGACTTGGAGAGCTCCGTGGCGGACATACTGCAGTGCTCGAGCGACTCGAAGGGCGACCACATCCTGGCGGCGCGCTTTTTGAGCCGATTCGTGCCGAAGACGATCCCGTGGCTGCACCTCGATCTTGCCGCCGGTACGCGGCATGGCGGGCTCGCGCACATTGCGACCGAGATCACCGGCTTCGGCGTGCGGTACACCCTGGAACTGCTGCGCCGCGGATGGCCGGCGTTGCCCGGCGAGCGCCGCGAACGCCGCGCGCGCGCATCCAAGGCAGGCGCCTGATCGATGCGTGAGCTGTCGATTCGCCGTCCGGATGACTGGCACGTGCACCTGCGCGACGGCGCGGGTCTCGCCTCCGTGGCGAAGTTCACGGCCGAGCGATTCGGTCGCGCGATCGTGATGCCGAACCTCAAACCGCCGATCGTCACCGTCGATCAAGCGGCCGCCTACCGGGAGCGCATCCTGCGGGCGCTGCCCGCCGGATGCCGATTCGAGCCGCTCATGACGCTGTATTTGACCGACACCACCCCGCCCGACGACATCGACCGCGCCGCGGCCGGCGGCATCGTGCGCGGCGTGAAGCTCTATCCGGCCGGCGCGACCACGCATTCCGAGGCCGGCGTCACGGATATCTCGAAAACCTACGCGGTGCTCGAGCGCATGCAGCGCGTCGGGCTGCCGCTCCTGGTCCATGGCGAGACGACGCGCCCCGAGGTCGACGTATTCGATCGCGAGACGGTATTCATCGACGAGTTGCTGGCGCCGCTGGTGGGGCGATTCCCGCGGCTCAAGGTCGTGTTCGAGCACATCACCACCGCACGCGCCGTCGAATTCGTCGACGGTGCCCGTTCCGGCGTCGGCGCGACCATTACGCCGCAGCATCTGCTGCACAATCGCAATGCCATTTTCGCCGGCGGCATCAGGCCGCATTTGTATTGCCTGCCGGTACTCAAGCGGGAGCGCGATCGCGAGGCGCTCGTGCAAGCCGCCACCGGCGGAAGTCCGAAATACTTTCTCGGGACCGACAGCGCTCCGCACGAGCGGGCGACCAAGGAGAACGCCTGCGGATGCGCCGGCATGTTCACGGCGCACGCGGCGATCGAACTCTACGCGGAGGTGTTCGAGGAAGCGGGACGGCTGGATCGCCTGGAAGCGTTCGCGAGCCACTTCGGCGCCGATTTTTACGGTTTTCCGCGCCATGAGGAGCGCATCAGGCTCGTCAAGGAACCCTGGACGGCCGCGCCGAGTTACGAGTTCGGCGGCGGCGCCGTGGTCCCTTACCGCGCGGGTGAATCCATCGCCTGGCGGCTCGCGCCGGAAAAACACGCATGAGTCGGCTGCCGCCCATCACCTTCGCGACGCGCTTTCGCGGCTTTTTGCCGGTGGTGATCGATGTAGAAACCGGCGGATTCAATGCGCAGACCGATGCGCTGCTCGAGATCGCCGCCGTGCTCATCGAGATGCGCAGCGACGGGACCCTCGCGCGCGGCGACACTCACCGCTATCACGTCAAGCCCTTCCCGGGTGCGAATCTGGAACCCGCCTCGCTCGCGATCACCGGGATCGATCCCTTTCATCCGCTGCGCCCCGCCATCTCCGAAGAGGATGCGCTGCAGCGGATCTTCCGCGAGGTGCGCACCGCGGTGCGCGCGGCCGACTGCACGCGCGCGGTGCTGGTCGGTCACAACGCGTTTTTCGATCTGAATTTCCTGAATGCCGCGGTGGCGCGCACGCAGATCAAGCGCAATCCGTTTCACCCGTTCTCGAGCTTCGACACCGCCACCCTGGGCGGAGTCGCTTTCGGCCAGACCGTGCTCATGCGCGCAACGCTCGCCGCGGGGCTGGAATGGGACACGGGCTCCGCGCACTCGGCCGCCTACGACGCGGAGCGCACCGCCGATCTATTTTGCGCCGTGTGTAATCAGTTTCAGGGCGTGTTCGACTCGAGCCGCCGACGCCTGGCCGCCATGGGGCCTCTGGAAATCGAGCCGGACCCCGCGCTTGCCGCGGAGCCCGGCCCCGACACGATTTAAGCGGTGGCGACCGCGCCGGCCTCGGCCAGCAGCTGCTTCAGCTCACCGCTCTTATACATTTCGATGGCGATATCGCAGCCGCCGATGAGCTCGCCATTGACATACAACTGCGGGAACGTGGGCCAGTTGGAATAGGTCTTGAGCGCCTCGCGCACTTCGGGGTCCTCAAATACGTTCACGTGCGCGAATTGCGCCTTGCAGGCGCGCAGCGCGCCGACGGTCTGGGCCGAGAAGCCGCATTGCGGAAAATCCGGCGTGCCCTTCATGTACAGCACCACCGGTGCCGAGGTCAGCTGACTCTTGATCCGTTCAATCGCATTCATGATCCGTCTCCAAAATTGCTCATTCAGTTTCGGCCGCACGAGCCGCCACGCGCGCAGGCAGTTGCCGCAGCACCGCCCATTGCTCCGCGGCGGAGAAACTCCGCCAGCGGGCTATTTCGGTAATTGTACGATAACAGCCGGCGCAATAGCCGCCGGGATCCAGGACACAGACGCCGATACAGGGGGATGTGGGGGGCGAATCGGCCATTTCGTTGCAGTATTGGGGGTGTTTCCCTAATCTTCCAGGGTTTTCGCGATCAAGGCCCCTACATGACGCCGGTACCGGCCCCCCACGACCTTCCGCAGCAAGTCGAGCGTGCCCTCGAAGAGGACATCGGCGGCGGCGATTTGACCGCGGCGTTGATCCCCAACGAGGCGCTCGGCCAGGCCTCAGTGATCACCCGCGAGGCGGCGGTAGTCTGCGGAATCCCCTATGTCGAGGCGGTATTCGGCCGCCTCGACCGCAAGGTGCGGATCGATTGGCGGACGACGGAGGGAGCGCGGGTCGCCGCGGAAGAGGTCCTGTTCCACATCCGGGGACCGGCGCGGGCGCTGCTGACCGGGGAACGCACGGCGCTCAATTTCCTTCAGCTTCTGTCGGGCACCGCGACCGCCGCCCATGCCTTTGCCGAGCGGATCGAGGGCACCGGATGCCGGCTGCTCGACACCCGCAAGACCATGCCGGGACTGCGCACGGCACAAAAATATGCGGTGCGCGTCGGTGGAGGCCAGAATCATCGCATCGGGCTCTTCGATGGCATCCTGATCAAGGAGAACCACATCATGGCCGCAGGCTCCATCGCGCGTGCGGTGGAGGCAGCGCGGGCGACGCGCGCGCAGGTGCCCGTGGAGGTCGAAGTGGAGAATCTCGATGAATTGAGCCAGGCGATTGCCGCCGGCGCGGACATTGCGATGCTCGACGACTTCTCCTTGGCCGCGATGGTTGCGGGCGTGGAGCGCAACCGGCGCGCGATCCGTCCGCTCAAGCTCGAGGCGTCGGGCGGCGTGACCCTCGACACCATCCGCCGCATCGCCGAGACCGGCGTCGATTTCATTTCGGTCGGCAGCATCACCAAGCACGTGCGCGCGATCGATTTGTCGATGCGGTTCGAGTGGGCGACGTAGCGCGCCGCTCCCCGGCGCGCTACCTGCGTGCGGCTCAGAAGTTGTTCTTGTACTGCAAGATCACCGTGAACGGCGGCATCGTCGCGACCTGCGGAATGACGACGCCGGCCGCGTTGAATTGCGCATAGCCGACGTAGCCGATGTCGCCGAGATTGGGTTTTGCGTTGCCCAGGTTGCGAAAGTTGAGCGACACTTCCTGCCTGTCCTGCTTCACGCCCAATCGAATATTGGCCAGTGAGTAAGGCGGTCGATCCCCGTACAAGCCGCTGCCGCCGTTCAGCAGCGACACGCTGTTGCCCGTATAGCTGTAGTCGGCCGACACGAAGCCGTCGAGCTGCGCCGTGAGCGGCTGCGTGTAGACACCGCCGACCGAAGCCGTCCAGGAGGGCACGTCCTGGATGGGGGCTCCCGCCGTGACGCCGGCGAAGGACAGCGCGCCGGGGTTGACGATGTCGGTCTTCTCGTAGCCGACGCCGAAGCGCATCGTCAGCGCCTGCGTCACGCGGCCGGTGAGCTCCATCTCACCCCCGTTGATGCTGGCCGAACCGCCATTCAACTGCAGATAGTAGCCGCAGGGCAGCGCGACTTGTTGCTGCAAGTTATCCCAGTTGATGTGAAAGCCCGCGGCCGAGAACAGGATGCCGGTTTGCGGTATCTGAATCTTGGTGCCGGCCTCGTAGCTCCACAGCGTGTCGGACTTGATGTGCGTGATGTCATCGATCGGCAGCCCGGGCAGCGCGCAGCCGGAGAAGTTGGCTTGCGCGCCTCCCGCCCGGAAGCCCTTCGTTGCGGAGGCGTAGACCATGGCGCCCTCCGTCACCTGATAGGAGAGGCCGAACTTCGGATCCACGCCCGATTCCTTGTTCTCCTGCGGACTGCTCGGCGTCGGGCCGAAGTTCATGAATCCATCCGCCGTGTAGTCGGTGGTCTGTTTGAGCCAGTACTTGCGAAGCCCGAGGGTCGCCGTGAAGCGCTCGAAGAACTTGTAATAGAACTCACCGAAGATCGACGTGTCATCCTGCGTTCCGGGATTGTTCTGCTCCCAGATTTCGTTGTTGGGCCAGGGGCCGACGACCGTGTTGGTCGCCGTGGCCGCCACGAGCCCGTTCGCATAAGTCGGCGGAATGAAGAATAGCGATCGGGTGTTGGAATAAAAAACGCCGGCCGTACCGCTGAGGTTGTGGATGGGATCGAAGGACAGCCGCGCCTCTTCGGTCAACTGATTGTGGTAGCGCTCTCCGTCCCAGAGAAAGGGTTGGTTCGGAATCGCAGCCACCCCGTAATAGCCGTGGAGAATTTGCTCGGTCCCATAAGTCGAGTCCTCCAGGTCGTGCGTGTGCCGGTAGAAATAGCTGGTCGAGGACACGACGCTGTATCCGCTGCCGGTGTATTTCAGATCGAGCGAGGGCAGCGCCCAGCGATCGATCGCGTCGGGCTGCACGTCGAAGGCGCGGTTCAGGGTGTATTGCGGCTCGAACGCCGGGAGCGGCGCGAACGCGGCCGGAAAGCCGTGATAGTCGGTGTCCTGGTACATCACGCGAAAGCGCGCCTCGAAATCGTCGGTAAACTTCCAGAGCGTCGAGATCGAGCCGCCGTAGCTCGTTTGCGCCCCCTGATTGCCGACGCTGGTGCGCGGCACGTCGAGGAACGGGTCTCCGGTGGCGGGGCTGGTCGGATCGGTCGGGAACGTGCGCGTGAGATAGCCCGCATCGTGATTGCCGAACATGACCACGCGCGTCGCGAGCGCGTCCGGAATGAGCACGAGGTTTCCAATGAACCCCGCCCCGCCGTCGGGGCTCCCGCCGCCGGAAGTCGCGCCCGCCTCGGCCATGTAGCCGATATCGTTCACCGATAAATCCGGCCGCTTGGTGATCAAGCGGACGTTTCCGCCGAGGGAGCTTTCGCCGAACAGCGTGCCCTGCGGACCCTTCAGCACTTCGATATTGTCGATGTCCAGCACGCGCGGATCGACCGAACCGGGCACCGGCGTATCGTCGATGTAAAAGCCGGTGGCGCCGCCGGTGCCGAACAGGTTCTGGCCGGTGATGCCGCGAATCGCGACCGTGCGGGCATCCGCGATGCCGGTCGGACCGCCGCCGTAAGCGAACGAGATATTCGGCGTCTTGGTGGCGTAGTCGTCGAAGGACTGGATGTTGTAGGCCTCGAGCGTCTGCGCGGTGAACACCGTGATGGATTCGGGCACTTTCGCGAGCGACTCGTCGCGCTTGCGGGCGGTGACCACCACGGTATCGAGCATGGAGCTGTCGGCCGGCGTCGCCGCGGCGACATCCTGTGCGCAGGCCCCTCCCCCATGAAGCGCCGCTCCGCACGCCGCGAATAGAGCAAACAGTTGTGCAAAGCAGCTTCGGCGCGCCATTTTCTCTCTCCCGGCCCTGTAGAGGGTCTCCCTGAAGAGAGAATAAGCCCTCCCGAGTCCTCGGCGGGCTGTCAAATTGCGCCGCATTCTTCCGGAAAAGCGACCTTTTTGTCGGGGCAACGGCGCTGGGAAATGCGGCGGCGCTCGCGATCGGCGCCCCGGGCGAGGCTCAGGCGATGTTGGCGGCCTTGAGCACGCGCTGCGGCTGGGACACGCCGTAGCCCTGCGCGTAGTCGACGCCGAGACTGCGCAGCATGTTGATGATCTCGACGTTCTCGGCGAACTCGGCGATGGTCTGTTTGCCGGTCAAGTGGCCGATCTCGTTGATCGAGCGCACCATCTCGCGGTCGATCGGATCGTGCAGGATCTCCTTCACGAAGCTGCCGTCGATCTTCAGGAAATCCACGGGAAAGTGTTTCAAGTAGCCGAACGAGGACAGGCCGGTGCCGAAGTCATCGAGGGCGAACTTGCAACCCAGCTCCTTCAACGCCTGGATGAAGCGATTGGCCTGGGAGAAGCTCGCGATCGCCGCGGTCTCGGTGATCTCGAAGCAGATCTTGGTCGCGTCCAGACCGCTGCGATGAAATTGGTCGATGACGTACGGCAGGAACTTGTCGTCGCCCAAGCTCTGGCCGGACAGATTGATCGAGCACATCGACAGTCGCGCTCTTTCGTCCGCCTCCGAGACCAGCCAGCGGAAGGCGTTCTCGATCACCCAGCGGTCGATGCTCGGCGTAATGCCGTAGCGCTCCGCCGCCGTGATGAAATTGTCGGGTGCGACGATCTTGCCGCTCTCGTCGCGCATGCGCAGAAGCAGCTCGTAGTGTGCGCCCTCATTTTGCTGCTGCAGCGGCAGAATGGTTTGCCGGAACAGCTCGAAACGGCCTTCCTCCAGGGCGGTGTTGATGCGCGCGGCCCACTGCATCTCGCGCCGGCGGCGCATGAGATCGATGTCGTTCTCTTCGAAGCTGTGGACGCGGTTGCGGCCGGCCTCCTTGGCCGCCTGGCAGGCGCTGTCGGCCGCGCTCAGCACGGATGCCACGTCGGCGTTGTCGACCGAAATGGGCACCACGCCGATGCTCGCACCCAAACGGAAGGTGCGCTCCTCCCAGGTGAACTTGAAATTGCGGACCGCCTCGCGCAGCGACTCGGCCGTGCGCATCGCCTCGTCCAGCGAGCAGCTCTCGAGCAGTATGCCGAACTCATCGCCGCCCAGGCGGGCCAGCGTATCGCGCCAGCGCACCTTCGACTTCAACAAGGCGCCCACTTGGCCGAGCAGGGCATCACCCGCACTATGCCCGCAGGTGTCGTTGACGATCTTGAACTGATCCAAATCCAGGCAGCAGAGCGCATAGGAAGTTTCGCGCGCCTTGGCGCTCTTCAACGCCCGCTCCATGCGATTCTCGAATTCGCGGCGGTTCACGAGGCCCGTCAGCACGTCGTGGCTCGCGTGATACGACAGACGGCGGTTCAACTCGCGCGCCTCGCTCACGTCGTGGAACACGAGCACGCCGCCCGAGACCGCACCGCTGCCGTCGCGGATGGGCGAGGCCGTGCTCTCCACGTAGATCTCGTTGCCGTCGCGGCGGATGAGGAGCATCGGACGGACCGACTTGATCGAGCGGGTCCGGCGAATCGCGACCGCGAGAGGATTCTCCAGCGGCTCGCAGGTTTCTTCGTGGAAGGCGCGGAAAATCTCCTCGATCGCCCGCCCCTGGCTGTCCTCCAGGCGCCATCCGGTGAGCGCCTCCGCCACCGGGTTCACGTAGTCGATGACGCCCTTGGCGTCGGTCGTGATGACGCCGTCGCCGATGCTCTGCAGCGTGATCTGGGCGCTTTCCTTCTCGCGGAACAGCGCCTCCTCGTAGAGCTTTCGCTCCGTGATATCGAGCTCGACGCCGACGAGTCTCAGCAACCGGCCCTTGTCGTCGACCTTCGCCTTGGCGCGGCTGATCACCCAGCGCCACTCTCCCGTGGCATGGCGCATCCGGTGCAGGCTTTCGAAGATCGGCGTCTTGCCGGCGACGTGATCGCGAATCGCGGTTTGGACCCGCGACATGTCGTCGGAATGCACGAGCGTGCGCCAGTCGGGCGCCTCCCCCACGTCCACCTCGTCGTAGCCGAGCATGGTCTTCCAGCGCGGCGAGAGATAGACGCGGTTATTCAAGGTGTCGAAATCCCAGAGCCCGTCGTTGGCGCTGTACAGCGCCAGCTCGTTGCGCTCTTCCAAGTCGCACAGGTGCCGTTGGATCTCGATGCGCTCGAGTCCCGTGGCGAGGCTCGAGCCGACCAGCTTCATGAGCAGGTGCAGCTGCACTTCCCAGTTGTCGCGCGGCCGCGCGCCGGCGATGCCGAGGATTCCCGCCGGCCGCCCCTCGATGAAGTAACCGATGACCAGAATGGAGCCGATGCCGAGATTTGCCCAGACGGCCGCATCGTCGGCCTGGTCCGGACGCGGGTGGCCGGTGTCGCGCAGCTCCGAGACCCGCAGCGCAGCCAGCCGCGACTTGAGCCACGGCAGTGCATCGAGACTCTGGCCCTTGAGTTGTTCCGGGTTGCCGGTTGCGAGCATGCCGCGAGCCACCTGAACGTCGACGATGAGGCTGCCCTCGGTATCGAGATTGATGTGGAACGCCGCGTCCGCGCGCGTCGCTTCGCGCAGCAGCTCGAGGTTGGTCTGCAGGCAGCCGGCGGTGGTTTCCGCCGTCATGGTCTGAAAATCGACCGCTATCTTGGTGCAAATGACGTCGAGACCGACGAGAGGGCGGACACCGCGCTTCGGCCATGAGTTGGGCGCCAGAACATCCGACGCCGTGAGGTCCGGGTGTCGGGGATCATTGGGTGCTATCGCCATGCGCGTGCGAGGGTCCCCGGAGAGTAATTGCACTTTTGGATCAACAGTTTGCCACTCGAACCCGCGTGAAATGCGAACGAATCACACAGTTTTCCCACAGGTTATCCCGTGGCAGATATACCACGATTCTCGCACAAGTTATCAGGAAAACAAGATAAGCGATTGTATGTGAAGGCTTAACCTGATTTTACGTAATGAGGGTGCGCGCTTCTTGGTGCAGATTGTCCAGAATGCGCTCCATCTCGAGCTGCAACGCGGCCAGACCCTCGGCATCGAGGCCTTTGCCGACGTAGACCGGAGTTCCCACCACGATGGCCACCCGCGCGAAGGGTTTCGGGATCACGAAGCGGTCCCACATGATTCCCCAGGCGCGCGAGGCCGCGTAGGCCATGGGGATAATGGGCCGTTGCGACATCTGCGCGAGCAAGATCGCCCCCGGCTTGAACTTCCACGGCGGACCCCGGGGCCCGTCCGGGGTGATCGCCGGCGAGATGCCCTCGTGCGCGAGCGCCTGATAGTAATCGCGCAGCGCGCGCGCCCCGGTATGCGAGGATGAGCCGCGGATCACCTCGCCGCCGAGTCTCTCGACCATCATGGCCGCGAATTCGCCATCCACCGAGGGTGATATCAGGAAGCCGAGCTTCACGCCCGCGCTGCGCATCTCGGCCAGCTGTTTGATGCAAAACAGCTGATGTTGGTGCCAGTACACGGGGATAAACGAGGGCGCGCGGGCGAGCGCCGCACCGATGTGCTCGGCGCCGCTGACCCGCACGATGCGGGTCCAACGCCACACGAGGCGCCCCAAGCCGAAAGCCACGGGAACGGCCAGCTTGTAGAGCAGCAAACGCCCGCGGCTGAGCCGCCGGCCGGAGCGCGTTTGTTGATCATAGAGCGTATTGCGAAGGCCACCGGCCGGTTTTTTCCCCACGTCGGGCATTGTCGGGAAGCGCGCCGAGCGGCGCAAGCCTTTAAAAAGAGCGGCTGCGCTACAATAATCGAATGCACACCACGGCCACTCCTCCTGGCCCGCCCGAAGGCTATGACCTCGGCGGGAGCGATGAGACATTGCCGAAGCTGCGCGAGTATTTCGCCCAGTTCGGCGATGTTTATCGGGTTTTTGCGCCCGCCCGCGGCGTCTACGACTACGTCATCAACCACCCGGACGACATCAAGCACGTGCTGTTGTCGAACCATCGCAACTACACCAAGGGCCAGGGCATGGACCGGGTCAAGATCCTGCTCGGCAACGGCATCATGACCAGCGAAGGCGATTTCTGGCGCCGCCAGCGGCGCATGATGCAGCCCGACTTCCATCGCCGCGTCATTGCCCGATTCAGCGAGCTCATCCACGCCGTCAACGAGCGATTTGCCGAGCGCTGGGCGGCGCACGCCGCGCGGGGCGAGCCGATCAACCTCACCGATGACACGAGCGAGCTCACCCTGGACATCGTGCTGCGCTCGATTTTCGGCAGCGATCTCGACCGGTTGGAGCGCACCCTGGGCGCCAATCCCTTCGAGGTCGTGGCCAAGGAGCAGAACCGCGACCTGAAGTTCGCCTTCCGCTTCCGCTCGCTCTCCAAGCTGATCAACGAGGTCATCGAGCACCGCCGCGCGCAGCCCGGCCAGGAAGACGATTTTTTGAGCATGTTGATGGCGGCCCGCGACCGCGAGAATCAAGCGGCCATGAGCAACAAGGAGTTGATCGACGAGGTGATGACGTTGATCGTGGCCGGCCACGAAACCACGGCCGCGGCGCTCACCTGGACCTGGTACCTGATCACCCAGCATCCCGACATCGCCGACGAGCTCGCGGCCGAGGCCGACCGCACCGCCCAGGGGGTTCTGACGCTCGATGCCGCCGAGTCGCTGCCCTATGCCCACCAGGTCATCCAAGAGGCGCTGCGCCTCTACCCGCCGGGCTGGCTGTTCACGCGCCGCACAATCGAAAACGACGAGATCGGGGGCTATCCGATCGGCCCACGAACCGATGTATTCATCAGTCCCTATATGCTGCATCGGCACCCCGACTTCTGGAGCGATCCGGAAGAGTTTAAGCCGCAGCGCTTCGCGGGCGTCGATGCCAAGGAGCGGCACCGCTTTGCCTACATCCCCTTCTCCGTCGGCCCGCGGCACTGCATCGGTGAGAACATGGCGATGTTCGAAATGCTGGTTCATGTGAACCGAATGTCGCGCCGCTTTCGTCTGAAGCGGGCCGACAATCAACCCATCGAGCTCGAGGCGCAGATCAACCTTCGCCCGCGCTCCAATCTCATGATGACTGTAGAGGTACGATGACGCACAAGACTTTGTTGGAGCTGCTCCAGGCGAATCGCGATGTGGACCGCGTCGTCACCTATGTTGAGGGCGAGAATTCCGAGAGGCGGGTCGGTTTCGGCGAAGTGCATGCCCGCGCGCTCGGCATCCTGTATCACCTGCAGGCGCTCGGCGCCCAGCGCGGCGACAAGGTCATCATCTTCCTCAATAACAACGAGCAATTCCTGGACGGATTCTGGGCGGCGGTCGCCGGCGGCATCGTGCCCGTGCCGCTCGCGGTCGGGATCAGCGACGAGCACCGGCACAAGCTGCTGCGCGTCGCGCGCAAGCTCGGCAAACCGTACCTCTACACGGACTCGAAGAATCTCGAGCGCCTCCAAGCCTTGGCCGCGGAAGCCGGTGGCGACGCGCACAACGTCGAGCTCATGGCCGACCTCACCTCGCGCTGCTTCCTGGTCGAATCGATCAGCGACATCTCGCGGCCGGGGAAGCTCCATCGCTCCGATCCGTCCGATCTCGCCTTCATCCAATTCTCCTCCGGCTCGACCAGCGAGCCGAAGGGTGTGATGCTGACCCACGGCAACTTGATGGCCAACATCGAGGGCGCCACGACGATCGGCAGGTACAGCGAGCAGGACACGACCTTGAGCTGGATGCCGCTCACCCACGACATGGGGCTCATCGGATTCTATCTCGTGCTGTTCGCCAACCGCTCGCACATCAACTTGATGCCGACGGATTTGTTCGTGCGCCGGCCGCTCCTCTGGTTGCAGACGGCTGCCCGCAAGCGGGTAACGCTTACCTGCTCTCCGAATTTCGGCTACCGGCACTTTCTGAAAGTGCTCGGCGACCGCAAGCTCGAGGGGGTGGATCTATCGTCCATCCGCGCGATCTATAACGGCGCCGAGCCGATCTCGGTGCCTCTCTGCAACGAATTCATGCAGGCGCTTGCGTACACCGGGCTTCGCAAGAGCGCCATGTATCCCGTGTACGGCCTGGCGGAGGCCTGTCTCGCCGTCGCGTTCCCCGAGCCGGGCGCCGATTACCGCTGGATTCGGCTCAACCGGCACAAGCTCGGCATCGGATCAACCATCGAGCTCAATCCGGTCGACGCGCGCGACGTGATCGAATTGATGTGCGTGGGCCGGAGCCTTCCCAACATGGAGATCCGCATCGCGGACGACGCGCGGGCGCCCTTCCCGCCGGGCCAGGTCGGTCACATACAGATCCGGGGACCGAACGTCACCCAAGGCTATGTCGGCGATCCGGAGGCGACAGCGCTCGCCATCGGCGCGGATGGCTGGCTCGACACCGGCGATCTCGGCGTGATGCACGAGGGAAACTTGTACATCACGGGCCGCAGCAAGGAAATCATCTTCGTCAACGGGCAGAACTACTACCCCTACGACCTGGAGAACATCGCACAGCGGGCGCCGGGGCTGGACCTCAACAAGGTGGTTGCCGCGGGCGTGGCAAGACCCGGCGCGCAGGGCGAAGAGCTCATGGTATTCGTGCTGCACCGAGGCGGACTCGAGGAGTTCGTCCCGATCACCAACGCCGTCAGCCGTCTCATCAACGAGCATACCGGCATCGAGGTGGCGCAGGTCATTCCGGTCAAGCGAATCCCCAAAACGACCAGCGGCAAGGTGCAGCGGCATCTATTGGAGAAATCCTATGTCGACGGCGAGTTCGACCGGGAACTCGCCGAGCTCGATGCGCTGCGAAACGCGCACACGGGCTCTCGAGCGTCCGGCTCGGAACTCGAAGGCAAGCTGCAGGCGATTTGCGAGGCGGCGTTGCCGGGCAAGCGCATCGATGTCACCGACAATCTATTTGAGATCGGCGCAAGTTCCCTGAAGCTGATCGAGATCCACGAGAACATCGACCGGGAATACCCGGGGCTCATCGACCTCACCGAGCTGTTCGATCATCCCACCATCCAGGATTTGGCGAAGCATCTCGAAGGCAAGTTGAACCAGCCTGCCGCCTAGCGGCGCTCCCGTGGGCCGCCTGATCAAGGCGGCCCGCGTTCAATCCGCCCCGTACAGGGGCTTTTTCAATTTCCAGCGCCGATACGACCACAGCCAATCCGCCGGGTGTGCGCGCACGTCCGCCTCGCAGGCGCGCGCGTAGCGCTCGGTGATGCCGTTCGGCGGCACGGTCTCTCGTCCGTCCCAGAGCTCGCGGGCCTCGATCTCGTAGTAGCCGCGCCTGATCCGGCGCATGAGCAGATAGATGATCGGTAGCCGCGTCGCCCGGGCAATCTGCTCCGCACCCACGTAGAAAGCCGTGTCCTGACCGAGAAAGGAAGTCCAGTAGCGCTTGTCGGTCGACACCGGCGCTTGGTCCGCGTTCATAGCCACCGCGCGCACGACGCCGCGGCGGCGGAGGAAATCGCCCAATAATTCCTTGGCGGGAATGAGCCTCGCGCCGAAGCGGCTGCGCAATTTGAGCATCAAGCGCTCGGCCCAGGCATCGTGCAGCGGCTTGTAGGCCGCGTCCACCGGGAAGCCGAGCTGCAAGGTGACGCCCTGCAGGAGCCATTCCCAGTTGCACAAGTGCGAAGTCACGAGCATCACCGACTGGCCGGCCTGCAATCGGTTGCGCACCGGCGACGGATCCGGGAAACGCACGCGCTCGATCATCTCCTGGGGCTCGAGCGAGAGCGATTTCAAGGTTTCCACCAGCACGTCGCAGAAATTCTGCAGGAAGCGCTTATGGATCGCGGTCCGGTCCTTCTCCGGCAGGTCCGGAAAGACGCGCGCCAGCTGCTCGCGAATCACGGCCTGGCGATGCCGCGCCACGTAGTAGGCAAGGAAGTAAACAAAGCGGGAAAACGCATAGAGCGCCCACCAGGGAAGGCGCGACAGGAACTTGGCCATGAACTCAGCGCTTCATCTCTACAGATCCTCCGTCCAGCAGGTCGCTGGGTCAGTGCATCATCTTTGCATAGCCGGCCGATTTCGCAAATTCAGGCGTTCGGAAATCGCTTGACCTGCAACGAAGCACGCTCCTAGAGTTGTCGCGCCGGCAGGCATCTCCTGCCGCCCTGAAGAGCGGGAATTTCGCGATTACTCTCGACTGCGTCGATGCACCGTCGCAAGGGATACCCATGATATTTCACCGATTCTCAATGGCGGTGGGCGTTGCCGTAGCGATTTCCCTGTGCGCCCATGCGCTCGCGGCCGCGCCCTATCCCACCAAGGGCATGCCCGCCGCGCAGGACCTGGGGCCCGTCACGGCGCAAACCGCCGAGGCTGCTCTCACCGTGACGCTGCCTTTGAAGCTCCGCAATGAAGCGGGTGCGGAGGCGTTATTGCAGGCAGTGTCGGTTCCCGGGAGCGCCAACTTCCACCAATTCCTGACTCCGGCGCAGTTCAGGGCGGCGTTCGCCCAGCCGGATGCCGACGTAGCCGCCGCCGCCGCCTATCTGGGCACCTTCGGCTTGAGTGCCGAGCGAACCGGAGCCACGGCGCTGCAGGTGACCGGCACGGCGTCCGCCTTCGAACACGCCTTTCAGGTCAACTTGCACCGCTATCGAGTGGCCGCTCAAGGCAGCGCACCGTCGTTCACGTTCCAGGCGCCGACCAGCGCGCCGCAGATTCCCGCCGAGATCAGCGCAGTGGCGGCCGGAGTCGTCGGGTTGAGCACCCGTCCGATGTATGCGCCGCATTTCATGCAACGATCGTCAAAGCTCCTCAACACGCGCGAGAGCTCCAACGGCTCGGGCCTCATCAATCCGTTCGGCTCCCTGACCGTGGCGGATTTCTCCCGGTACTACAACGTATTGCCGCTGGCTGCCAAAAACATCACGGGCACGGGCCGAACCTTGGGAATCGTGACCTTGGCCTCCTTCACGGAAAGCGATGCCTTCGCCTACTGGAAGGCCGTCGGTCTCAAGGTCAAATCGAATCGCATCACCGTCGTCAACATCGACGGCGGGCCGGGGGCGCCGAGCGATGCATCGGGATCGCTCGAGACGACGCTCGACGTCGAGCAATCGGGCGGAATTGCCCCGGGCGCGGACCTCATCGTGTATCAAGCGCCCAATACCAATCAAGCCTTCCTAGACGCGTTCGTGAAGGCGGTCGAGAGCAATCAGGCCGAATCGATCTCGACCAGCTGGGGCCAGTGGGAATGGCTCGACAACTTGGCCAACGCCCCGGTCACCGACCCGTATACCGGCGAGACGGTGAGCTCGTTGAAGGCCTTTCACGAAGTGTTTCTGCAAGCGGCGCTCCAAGGCCAAAGCTTGTTCGCCGCGGCCGGCGATGCCGGCGCCTACGACGCGAACGACGGGGCGACCCCGCCCGACTACAGCCTCGCATTGAGCGTCGACAATCCCGCCAGTGACTCGTACATCACCGCCGCCGGCGGGACCACGCTCGCGGGACAGCAGTCGTTCGCGCTGCCGAACGGAACCCTGACGGTGACCATCGCCCATGAAAGAGTCTGGAGCTGGGACTATCTGGTGCCGCTCTGCGACGACATGGGTCTCGACCCCATCGAATGCGGAATATTTCCGGTCGGCGGCGGCGGCGGCGTGAGCTTCGAGTTCACCCTGCCGTTTTATCAAACCGGTTTGTCGGGCGTTCAAGTGACTCAGCCCGACCAGTCCTTCATCGATGAGGACACGGTTCCGCCCACGACGTTGATCGATATTCCCGCGCACTACGCCGGCCGAAACGTACCCGATATCTCGTTCAATGCCGATCCGGACACGGGATACGTCATCTATTACACGTCGAACGTCAGCGGATTCGGCGAGCAAACCTTTTACGGCGGCACGAGCTTCGTGGGGCCGCAACTCAACGGCGTGATGGGGCTCATCGGACAGTATGTCGGCAGCCGGATCGGACTGCTCAACGTACCGATGTATGAGCTCGCCAAGGGCTCGGGAGCCTATACGGGCAAGAGCGCGCCGTTCCATGTGATCGAATACGGCAATAACGACTTCTATGTCGGGCGCGACGGATACAGTCCGGCCGCCGGGATCGGGACCTTGAATGTCAGCGATTTTGCGGACGCGTTGAAGAAGAATTATTGAGCAGCGGCATATTCCGCGGTGCTTCCCATCGCGGATAAATCCGTTACTTCGCCAGCTTGAAAATCGCTATCGTGTCGCCGTACGGAAATCCCATCTGGAAATTTCCGCCCGCCGCGACTGCGATGTACTGCACGCCGTTCACCGTATACGTAATGGGTGGCGCATTGACACCGGCACCCAGATTGAATCGCCACAGCTTCGCACCGCTGGTGGCATCAAACGCGTCGAAATAACCATCGCCTTCGCCCATGAAGACCAGGTTACCGGCTGTTGCCAGTGCGCCGCCAATGAGTGGCTGTTTGGCCTTGTATTGCCAAACGACCTTGCCCGTGTCCACATTGATGGCGCTAAACACCCCATTTTGCACCGGGTCCTTCTCCACGTTGGTGAACGCGCTGCCAAGCCGCATCATACCCGGCTGAACGCCCGGGTCTTTTCCGGTGGTGAAGGTCATCAGCTGGTTCATGCCGAGGATGTACACGGAGTGCGTCAGGGGGGAGTAAGCCGGCGGCGACCACTCCGCTCCGCCATTGGCGCCCGGCAGCATCTGCACGCCCTCTTCGGTCGGCTGAGAAAACATATTCTTTGACTGATCGACGAATGCGTCCGATCGACGGATCAACTTGCCGGTCTCGCGGTTCAGGATGTAGAACCATCCCGTCTTGCCCGCCTCGCCCGCGGCAGGCACGGTCTTGCCGTGGTCGACGGTATCGAACAGGACGACATTGCTCACCGCATCGTAATCCCAGACATCATGCGGAACTTCCTGATAGAACCAGGCCAACTTGCCCGTGCTTGCGTGCAAGGCGACGATCGAATCGGTGTACAGGTTATCGCCCTTGCGCCCGGCACCGTACAAATCCGGGTTGGGGTTGCCGGTCGAGAAAATGACCAAATCCCGCGCATGATCGATGGCGGGCGTCGACCACACCATCCCACCGCCCCGCCGCCAGGCATCGCCGGCGAACGACTGGGGATCGGTCGACTGCCAGCGCCAGGCTTCCTTGCCGGTCGCGGCGTCGAAGGCGGCGACGAAACCACGGATGGGCCATTCGCCACCCGCACTGCCAACGATGATTTTGCCCTCGTGGACCTGCGGTGCCATCGTCTCGCTGTAACCCACCTTGGGATCCGCCACGGCAACATTCCAAAGTACCGCGCCGTTGGCGGCATCCAGCGCGATCAGCCGATCATCCAGCGTCACCACGTACACATTTCCATACGCGACGGCGGCACCGCGGTTGACGGGACCGCAGCAGATCTTGAAATCGGGCAACGTATAGGTCGATTCCCAAATGATCTCGCCGCTGTTTGCGCGAATCGCGAGGACCTTCATTTTATTGTCGACCACGGGCGTGGTCGCATACATGATGCCGTTGACCACGATCGGGGTGGTCTCGAAACTGCTGGTGACGCCGGTTTGCACCAGCGCCACCGGCACGAGCGAGGACACGTTGCCGGCATTGATATCCTTGAGCGGAGAGAAGCGCTGATTGGAATAGTCGCGCCCGTGCAGCAGCCAGTCGGCGGGACGCGAATCCACCGAATCCATCATGGTGTCGCTGATCGTGACACTCTCCTTCTCGGGCAACGCGCCCACGAGCAGGCGGCTGGCGCTGCCGATGTTCGCGATCTCCAGGTTGGCCCCCGACGCCTTGTTCGCCTGCTGCTCCGGATACGGCAACAGCGCGACCTTATCCAGATGCGCGGCGCTGAGAGGCGCCCGTCCCGCGGGATAGCCATTCTCGGCAAGAATGAATGCGAGCACTTGCGTGTTTTGCTGCTTGCTCAGAGAGCCGGGGTTATTGACCGGCATCTGCGTAGAGATGAACGTAAATAGCGCGCTCGTCGTGGTGAAGGTGGTCTTGAGCGCCTGAGCAAATGCGGCCCCGGTCAGAGCCGGCGCGGCGCCCCCTTGGAGCCTCGAGCCATGGCACACCGAGCATGTTGCGGCATATATCTGCGCGCCTGCTTGTGCCTGTGCCTTCGTGTAGTCGCCGGCGGCTGGAGCGGACAGCGCCGCCAGCGGCAGTGCGGCCATACCGACGGCGGCAGTGAGCCAAGACCGCGCCTGGCGGCGCAGCAGTGAACATCGAGCGAATGGGCCGGCCTTGGCGGACATGAGAGGTGCGCTCGTTTGGATTGGTATCTGGAGCCTGGAACGGGCGGATGTCGCCCGGATGTCAAAATCCGCCCGCCCGCGTTACGTTTGAAATCCCGGAAGCGGCCCTCCCCCGCTCATTGCGCCACGGCCCGCTCGAGAAGCGGAATGACCGCGGCCAAATTGACGCTCAGAGAGCTCGCTACAGCGTGCCGCTGAACGATGTACTTCGGATCGTTGTAGGCGAGCCAGGTCTTTCCTTCGGAATCCTCCCAGACGAGCGCCTTGAGCGGCAAATCGAGACCGACCGTGGGCATCGCTTGCATCAGGGGCGTGCCGCTCTTCGGATTGCCGAAGATCAACAGTTGTTCCGGTCGCATGGCAAGACCCGCGCGCGCGGCATCACCGCTGAAATCGATGCGCGCAAAGATCAGAACGCCCTTCTCCTGCAAAAGCGATTCGAGCCGGTCGACGGTCCGGTCCACCGGGTGATAAGACGCCAGGACGATGACACCTGAAGGCGGCGCTGGTTGAGTCATACGCAAAGCCTAGCGGCCCCGAATGGCGGGAGCAACGGATGGCTGCTGCCGCGCCGCAACACGTTGCCTTGGAGGTCGGATATCATTTCTCGCGAGATTCCCTTTATATTCGGTTCATGGTTCGACTCGGGAAATAAATCCACAGATCGCGGAGCGCCGGGAGCAAGACGCGTGAAGGATCTTTCGAGTTACGCATTTTCACCGTTACGGACCGGCGACTTGACGCTGTATCGCGGTTCCGGTGGGGGACTATCGCCAATTCTGCTGGTTGCGGCGGAGAACAGCTCGCGTGCTTGTCTCACGCAGCTCGAGCATGAATACGCCCTCAGAGCCGACCTGGATGCCGTTTGGGCGGCGCAGCCGATCGAACTTTCCCGCCACCGCAACCGCTTGGCGCTGGTACTCGAGGACCCTGGGGGAGCGGTCCTCGATCGACTGCTCGGCCGGCCACTGGGAATAACAGAGTTTCTGCGCATCGGGATTTTCCTCACGGCGGCGCTGCGCCAAGTGCATGCACGCGGAATAATCCACAAAGATATCAAGCCGGCGAACATCCTGGTGGATGTGGCGACCGGCGGTGTCTGGCTCACCGGCTTCGGCATTGCCTCCCGCCTGCCGCGCGAGCGCCCGAGCCCCGAACCGCCCGGCGCGATCGCCGGCACCCTTGCCTACATGGCGCCCGAGCAAACCGGACGGATGAACCGCTCGATCGATGCGCGCAGCGATCTGTACTCTCTGGGCGTCACATTCTACGAAATGCTGACGGGAACGCTGCCCTTCGCCGCCACCGATCCGCTCGAATGGGTGCACTCCCATATTGCCAGGCAGCCTGTTCCTCCCGACGAGCGGACCGCGGAGACTCCCGGGGCGCTGTCATTGATCACGATGAAGCTTCTCGCCAAGACGGCCGAGGATCGCTACCAGACCGCCGCCGGAGTCGAGGCGGATCTGCGGCGATGCCTCGCGGAATGGGAGTCGCAGGGCCGTATCGGCCCGTTCCCACTGGGTACGCACGACGCGTCAGACCGGTTGCTAATCCCCGAGCGGCTTTATGGGCGCGAGCGCGAGATCGAAACCCTGCTCGCTTGTTTCAATCGGATCGTGGCTCACGGCACACCGGAGCTCGTGCTCGTCTCAGGATTTTCCGGGATCGGCAAGTCCTCCCTGGTGAACGAGCTGCACAAGATGCTCGTTCAACCCCGTGGACTGTATGCGTCCGGCAAATTCGACCAATACAAACGCGACATTCCCTACGTCACGCTAGCCCAAGCCTTCCAGAGCCTGGTGCGCTCGCTCCTGAGCCAGCACGAGGTGGAATTGGGCCGGTGGCGGGATTCCTTGATCGAGGCGCTCGGCTCGAGCGGTCAGCTCATCGTAAACCTCGTTCCGGAACTCGAGCTCATCATCGGAAGGCAGCCGGCGGTCCCGGACTTGCCGCCGCAAGAGGCGAAGAATCGTTTCCAGATGGTATTCCGGCGCTTCCTCGGCGTATTCGCCGATGAGCAGCACCCGCTCGCGCTGTTCCTGGACGATTTGCAATGGCTGGATAGCGGGACACTCGAGCTGCTCGAGCATTTGGTCACACATTCGGACGTGCGGCACCTGCTGCTGGTCGGGGCCTATCGGGACAACGAGGTCGGCCCGTCGCATCCCCTCATGCGTACACTCGAGGCGATCCGGGAGACCGATGCGAGAGTGCACGAGATCGTGCTGGCGCCGCTCGGCCTCGACGGTATCTGTCGGCTCGTCACCGACACCCTGCGTTGCCGGCCTGAGCACGCCCTGCCCCTCGCGCAACTGGTGCGCGACAAGACCAGGGGGAATCCGTTCTTCGCGATCCAGTTCCTCACGGCGATGAACGAGGGCGGGCTCCTCGCGTTCGACCCTGTCGCGCCAGGCTGGCGCTGGGACCTTGATCGCATCCGCGCCCGGAGTTACACCGACAACGTGGCGGATCTGCTGGTCGAAAAGATGAAGCGGCTTTCCGTTCCCGCCCAGGAGGCCATGAAACTACTCGCGTGTCTGGGCAATGTCGCTCCGACCTCGACTCTAGCCCTGGTTCACGGCGACACCGAGGAAGCGATGCATTCGGCGCTCTGGAAAGCCGTCCAGGCGGGGCTCGTCTTTCGCGAGGACAGTGCCTACAAGTTCCTGCACGACCGGATTCAGCAGGCGGCGTACTTGCTGATTCCGGAGGAACGGCGGGTAGAGGTCCATCTGCACATTGGCCGCGTGCTGCTGGCCAACCTGCCGGCGGACGAACTTGCCCAGCACCCGTTCGATGTCGCGAACCAGCTGAACCGGGGCGCCGCACGGCTGATCGACCGGGAGGAGAAAGCGCAGGTGGCGACGATCGATCTGCACGCCGGACGAAAGGCCAAGACGTCGGCGGCCTACACATCCGCGCGCGCGTATTTTTCGGCCGGCATAGCGCTGCTCGATGAACGAGACTGGGACAGCCGGTACGATTTGATGTTCAACCTGCGGCTCGAACGCGCCGAGTGCGAGTTTCTGACCGGCAATTTCGAAACTGCGGAGGAGCTGATCGCGGACTTAGTGCAACGTGGGTCATCGATAATCGACCGGGCGGCGGCCTACCACCTGAGGGTGCTGCTCCACACTGTGAAGGCGGAAAACGCTCAGGCCGTGACCAGCGCGCTCACCTGCCTGCGTATGTTCGGCATTGATCTGCCGGCGCACCCGAGCTTGGAAGAAGTCCGGACCGAATACGAAACCATATGGCAGGCCCTCAATGAGCGGCCGATCGAGGGCCTGATCGATCTGCCGCTGATGACCGATGCAGAACTGCAGGCCGCCATGCGGGTACTCTCGAGCCTACTGACCTCCGCCTACGTCACCGACTTTCATCTTTTTTGCTTGCATCTGTGCCGCATGGTGAACATCAGCGTGCAGCACGGAGTGTGCAGCGCCTCCGCGCATTGCTTTGGCTGGGTCGGGACGATCCTCGGCTCGGTCTTTCACCGTTATGGGGAGGGTTACCGATTCGCCGGGCTCGCACGCGACCTGGTCGACAAGCACGGCTTCATCGCTGTTCAGGCAAAAGCCCACTTCACGATGGGAATAGTTGCCCTCTGGACACAGCCGATGACCACGGCGATCGATTTCATGCGAGCGGCCTTTCGCGCCGCGGTTGAGACAGGAGACCTGACCTACGCTTGCTACAGCATCGACCATACCGTTGCGTACCTTCTGGTGCGAAACGACCCGCTCGACGCGGTGTGGCGCGAGTCGGAGCGGGCGTTGGACTTCGCCCGGGAAGCCAAGTACGGCGACGTCGTGGATATTATCGTGAGCCAGCAACGTCTTGTCGCGACCATGCAGGGCCGCACCGCCGCACTCTCCACCTTCAGCGATGCGCAGTTCGACGAAGGAGCGTTCGAGGATCAATTGAACATGGACCGAACAGCCACGATGGTCTGCTTTTATTGGATCCTCAAACTGAAGGCGCGTTTCCTGTCGGGCGACTACACCGAGGCGCTCGCGGCATCTAACCAAGCAAAGTCGCTCCTCTTTGCCGTGGCCGCCCAGATTCAGCTGCTCGATTATTTCTACTACACCGCGCTGACGGTAGCGGCGCTCCACGAGAACGCGTCGGCCCGCGAGCAACAAGCATGGCGTGACCTCCTGACGGTGCATCAGGAGCAGCTTGGCGAATGGGCCGATAGCTATCCACCGACCTTCGCCGACAAGCACGCTCTGGTGTCGGCCGAGCTCGCGCGCATCGAAGGCAGAGATGCCGAGGCCATGCGTCTGTACGAGCAGGCCATCGAATCTGCTCGCGAGCGCGGCTTCGTTCAGAACGAGGGCGTCGCGCATGAGGCAGCCGCTCGGTTCTACGCGGCGCGGGGCGTGGATCGCATTTCCCACGCGTATTTGCGAAGCGCGCGGGACTGCTATCTGCGCTGGGGTGCGCTCGGCAAAGTACGGCAGCTCGACCAGTGCCATCCTGGGTTGCGGGAAGAGTCCGCCCCGCCTCTGCTAAACTCGACAATCGATGGACCTGTTGAGCAGTTGGACGTCGGGACAGTGCTCAAGGCTTCGCAGGCGGTGTCGAGCGAGATCGAGCTTGGCAAGCTCATCGCGACGCTCATGAGAATATCGCTCGAGCACGCGGGGGCCGAACGCGGCCTGCTCATACTTTTCAAGGACAACGAGCCGCGGATCGCCGCCGAGGCAAGAACCGGCGGCGGCAACATCGAGGTGGCACTGCGAAATTCGGCGCTGGCGCCGACCGAACTTATCGAGTCCGTGCTCCACACCGCGACGCGGACGCGGCAGAGCGTGATCCTCGACGATGCCTCGGTCGACGCGGCATCCCCGCCGGACGAACATGTCTGCCGGAAGCACACCCGCTCCGTGCTCTGCCTGCCCCTGGTCAAACAAACCAAGCTCGTCGGCGCACTGTATCTCGAGAACAATCTGGCGCCGCGCGTGTTCACGTCGGCCAAGCTCGCGGTCCTGGAGGTGCTGGCTTCGCAGGCGGCTATTTCGCTGGAGAACGTGCGGCTCTATGACGAATTGCGTCTGGAAAACAGCGAGCGCCGACAGGCCGAAGAGAGGCTGCGCCGCAGCGAGGCTTATTTGGCCGAGGCCCAGAAACTCAGTCAAACGGGCTCGTTTGGTTGGAACCCCGTCAACGGAGAAATATACTGGTCCGCGGAGACGTTTCGTATCTTTGAGTACGACCCGGCGAGCACCCCGACTCTGGCGCGGATTCAACGCCGGGTTCATCCGGACGACGCTGCCGCCTTCCGACAGGTCGCGGAGCGTGCAACAGACGGCCGGGATTTTACTCACGAGTATCGATTGCGGATGCCCGATGAGAGAGTCAAATATCTTCGCGTCGTGGCCCGTGCCTTACAAGATGAGGCCGGCAATGTCGAGTTCTTCGGTGCGGTGATGGATGTCACCGCGATCCGGTTGGCGGAGCTCGAACTGCACAGAACCCGCGCCGACCTTACGCATGTGATGCGCGTGACCAGCCTGGGCGAACTCACCGCCTCGATCGCCCACGAGGTCAATCAGCCGCTGGGCGCCGTCATGTTCAACGCCGAGGCATGCCAGAGCTGGCTCGATGGCGACCCGCCCAACATGATCGAGGCGCACGCCGCCCTCGAGAGGATCGTCCGCGACAGCACTCGGGCTGGGGAGGTCATTCGGCGCATCCGTTTGCTCGCAAGAAAGGCCGACACGAAAATAGCGCCGCTTGATCTCAACGAGCTGCTGAGCGAGTCGCTGACCTTTGCGCAGCATGAGCTGCAGAGCTCCCGGGTGGCGCTGCGGGTGGAACAGGCAAGCGCGCTGCCGGTCATTTGCGCCGACAAAGTTCAGCTCCAGCAGGTGATCCTCAATCTCGTGGTCAACGCCATCGAAGCCATGCAACCGATCACGGATCGGCCGCGCGAGCTTCTGATACGAACGCAGCAAGATGACGCACGGCAAGTGCGGGTCACGGTAACGGACTGCGGTATTGGGTTCTCCGCGGAGAGCGCGGATCGGCTGTTCAACACGTTCTTTACCACTAAACCCAATGGGATGGGCATGGGACTCTCGATCTGCCGTTCGATCATCGAACTTCACGGCGGGCGTATCTGGGCTGAGCCGAACGTGCCTCACGGCGCGAGCATTCATTTCACCCTGCCTTTTTCAACTGCGGGTGGCGTCTTGAGATAACACTACAGGTTGCGAAGGAGCGCGGGACTAGTGATGGATCTTTCGAGCTATGCATTTACACGCTTACGAGACGGCGACTTGGCGCTGTATCGGGGTTGCGGCAAAGGGCTATCCCCGATCCTGCTGGCGGCGGCGGAAAGCGGCTCGATCGCTTCTCATAAGCGGCTGGAACATGAATATGCGCTCAAGGGCAACCTGGATGCCGCCTGGGCGGCGCAGCCAATCGAACTTTCCCGCCACCACAACCGCGCGGCGTTGGTGCTCGAGGACCCCGGCGGTGCCGTCCTCGCTCGACTACTCGGCCAGCCACTCGGCATAACGGAGTTCTTGCGCATTGGGATATCTCTCGCGGGGGCGTTGCGCCAGCTGCACGCGCGCGGGCTGTTTCATAAGGACATCAAGCCGGCGAACATCCTGGTGGATGTGGCGGGCGGCGGTGTCTGGCTCACCGGCTTCGGCATTGCCTCCCGCCTGCCGCGCGAGTGCCCCAACCCCGAACCGCCCGACGCGATCGCCGGTACCCTCTCCTACATGGCGCCGGAACAGACCGGTCGCATGAACCGTTCGATCGATGGACGCAGCGATCTTTACTCTCTTGGCGTCACCTTTTACGAGATGCTGACGGGGACACTGCCCTTCACCGCCGCCGATCCGCTGGAATGGGTACACTGCCATATCGCCAGACGGCCTGCTCCTCCCCACGAAAGGCGCATCGATACTCCCGGCGCGCTATCGGCCATCACGATGAAACTCCTCGCCAAGACCGCCGAGGAGCGTTACCAGACAGCCGGCGGCGTCGAGGCGGATCTGCGGCGTTGCCTCGCGGAGTGGGAGACGCATGGCCGCATCGACCCGTTCCCGCTCGGCGCGCACGACGTGTCAGACCGCTTGCTGATCCCGGAACAGCTGTATGGGCGCGAGCGCGAGATCGAAACGCTGCTCGCCTGCTTCGACCGCGTTGTGGCCCACGGCACCGCGGAACTCGTGCTCGTAACCGGATATTCCGGGATCGGCAAGTCCTCCGTGGCGCATGAATTGCACAAGGTGCTGGTCCCGTCGCACGGGCTTTATGCGTCCGGCAAATTCGACCAATATAAGCGCGACATTCCCTACGTCACGCTAGCCCAAGCGTTCCAGAGCCTGGTGCGCTCGCTTCTGAGTCAGAGCGAGGCGGAACTTGGCCGGTGGCGCGATTCTTTGAGCGAGGCGCTCGGCTCGAATGGTCAGCTCATCGTGAACCTCGTTCCCGAGCTCGAGCTCATCATCGGAAAGCAGCCGGCGGTCCCCAACTTGCCGCCGCAAGAGGCCAAGAACCGCTTCCAGATGGTATTTCGGCACTTCCTCGGCGTTTTTGCGCGCCAGGAGCACCCGCTCGCCTTGTTCCTGGACGATTTGCAATGGCTGGATAGCGCGACGCTCGAGTTGCTCGAACACCTGATCACACACTCCGAAGTGCGGCACCTACTGCTGGTGGGCGCCTATCGGGACAAAGAGGCCGGACCCTCACATCCGCTCACGCGCACGCTCGAGACGATCCGCGCGACCGATGCGAGGTTGCACGAGATCGTGCTGACGCCGCTCGGCCTCGAGGATATCGGCCGGCTCGTTGCCGATGCCCTGCATTGCGTGCCGGAGAGTGCGCGATCTTTGGCGCATCTCGTACACGAGAAGACCGGCGGCAATCCGTTCTTCGCGATTCAATTCATGATCGCGTTGACGGATGAGGGTTTGCTCGCGTTCGATTCCGTCGCCGCGGTCTGGACGTGGGACCTCAACCGTATCCGCGCCAAGAACTACACCGACAACGTAGTGGACCTCATGGTCCAGAAACTCAAGCGGTTGCCGAGCACCACGCAGGACGCACTCAAGCACCTCGCGTGCCTGGGCGACACCACCGGGATGGTGACGCTCGGCATGGCGTTGCAGCAAACCGAGGAAGCGATGCATGCGACGCTCTGGGAAGCACTCCGTGCCGGGCTCATTATCCATCAGGGGAATAACTACAGATTCCTGCACGACCGAATCCAGCAGGCCGCGTATTCACTGATTCCCGAAGCGCACCGCCCCGAGGTCCACGTGAGACTCGGCCGCGTGCTCCGGGCGAGCCTGACGGCGGATGATCTCGCCGAACAGCTGTTCGAGGTCGCAAACCAGTTCAATCGAGGTACCGCGCTCTTGGTCGACCGCACCGAGAAAGCGGACGTCGCAACCCTCAACCTGCGCACCGGGCGAAAGGCGAAAGCCTCGGCGGCCTATGCGTCGGCGCGCGCGTATTTTGTGGCTGGCATCGCGCTGTTGGATGAGAGCGACTGGGGGAGCCGGCACGAGTTGATATTCAGCCTGTCCCTCGAGCGTGCGGAGTGCGAACTGCTGAGCGGTAACCTTGGAAAGGCCGAGCAACTGATTGTGGAGTTGCTAGAGCGCGCAGCTTCAAACACCGAGTTCGCGGATGTCTCCTGCCTGAAGATCAATTTGCACGTATTGAAGGGCGAATACCCGCAAGCCATCGACAGCGCGCTCACGTGCCTGCACCTATTCGGCATCGACCTGCCGGCACAGCCGACCCCCGAGCAGGTCCGGGTCGAATACGAAACCGTGTGGCGAACCCTCGAGGGGCGCCCGATCGAGAGTCTGATTGATCTGCCGCCGATGACCGAGCCGGAGGTACGGGCCGCAATGCAGGTGCTCTCGGTCCTTGCCCCCCCCGCCACCATGACGGACTTTCGGCTGTTTTGCTTGCTGGCGTGCCGCATGGTGAACGTCAGCATTGAACACGGGATCTGCGGCGCAGCCGCGCACGGCTGGTCTCTTCTCGGGGCCATCCTCGGGTCGGTCTTTCACCGTTACGGTGACAGCTATCGTTTCGCCAAGCTGGCATGCGACCTGGTCGAGAAGCGCGGCTTCATCGCTTACCAGCCCAAGGTCTACCATGCGATGGGAACAGTTGCCTTTTGGATGCAGCCGATCGGGGCCGCGATCGATCTCATGCGGGCCACGGTCCGCACCGCGATTGAGACGGGTGATCTGACCTTCGCCTGCTATGGTATGAACCAATCTATCACGGGGCTTCTTCTGCGGAGCGACCCGCTCGATGCGGTGTGGCGCGAGTCGGAAAGGGCGCTGGATTTCGCCCGCGAAGCCAAGTACGGCAACGCCGCCGACATCGTCATCAGCCAGCAACGCCTCATCGCGACCATGCAGGGCCGGACCGCCGCCTTCTCCACATTCAGTGACGCGCAGTTCGACGAGGCGCAGTTCGAGGCGCAGTTGCCCACGGACCGGTTGGTCCCGATGATCTCCTGGTACTGGATCCTCAAACTGGAGGCACGGTTCCTGTCGGGCGACTACGCCGAGGCTCTCGCGGCAGCCTCCAAAGTGAAGCCGTTTCTTTCAATCCCAACCCCGCAGATCCAGCTACTCAACTACTTCTATTATGCCGCGCTGGCGGTAGCGGCGCTCTTCGATAACGCTCCCGCCGATGAGCAGGCCGGTTGGCTCAGTCTTCTGAAGGCGCACCAGGAACAACTGCGCGAGTGGTCCGACAACTGCGCAGCGACCTTCGCCGACAGGCACGCGCTGGTATCGGCCGAAATCGCGCGCCTCGAAGGGCGAGACACCGAAGCCATGGGTCTGTACGAGCAGGCCGTCCAATCGGCTCGCGAGCAGGGCTTTCTACAGACCGAGGGCGTGGCCCAGGAGGTTGCCGCAGGGTTCTACGCGGCTCGCGGCGTCGAGAGCTTCGCGCAGACTTATTTGCGCAACGCACGGAACTGTTATCTGCGCTGGGGTGCGCTCGGCAAGGTGCGGCAGCTCGACCGGCGCCATCCGTGGTTGCGCGAGGAGTCGGGTCCAACCGTGCACGGTGCGACGATCGATGCACCCGTTGAGCAGTTGGACGCCGGGGCAGTGGTCAAGGCTTCGCAGGCGGTGTCGAGCGAGATCGAACTCGCCAAGCTCATCGAAACGCTCATGAGAATCTCGCTCGAGCATGCGGGGGCCGCGCGGGGCCTGCTCATCCTGTTCACGGGCGACGAGCCGCGGATTGCAGCGGAGGCAACGACTGGCGGCGGCAACATAGAGGTGACATTGCGAAACTCGGCGCTGACGCCGCCCGAGCTAATCGAGCCCGTGCTGCACACCGCGGTGCGCACGCGCGAGAGCGTGATCCTGGACGATGCCTCGGCCCAAATCCCCTTCTCCGCGGACGGGCAACCCCGTCAGAAGTCCGCGCGCTCCGTGCTCTGCCTGCCCCTGGTCAAACAAACCAAGCTCGTCGGCGCGCTGTATCTCGAGAACAATCTGGCGCCGCGCGTATTCACCTCGGCCAAGCTCGCGGTCCTGGAGGTGCTCGCCTCGCAGGCGGCTATTTCGCTGGAGAACGTGCGGCTCTATGACGAACTGCGTATGGAAAACAGCGAGCGCCGTCGGGCGGAAGAGGACCTGCGGCGCAGTGAGGCGTATTTGAGCGAGGCCCAGAGGCTCAGTCATACGGGCACTTGTGCCTGGATACCCTCCAGCGGGAAAGTATATTGGACCGAGGAAACTTTCAGCATCTTTGAGTACGATCCGGCGATCACTCCGACGATGGAACTGGCGCGACGCCGGCTTCACCCTGACGATATTGCGGCGTTCCAGCAGGTCATTGAGCGCGCATCGAAGGACGGACGGGATTATGCCCACCAATATCGATTGATGATGCCGGATGAAAGGGTCAAGCATGTTCAGGTCGTGGCCCGTGCGTTCCGAAATGACGCGGGCGACGTCGAGTTCGTATGCTCGGTCATGGACGTCACCGCGATCCGTCTGGCGGAGCTCGAGCTGCACAGAACCCGCGCCGACCTCGCGCATGTGATGCGTGTGACCAGCCTCGGCGAGCTGACCGCCTCGATCGCTCATGAGGTCAATCAGCCGCTGGGCGCCGTCATGTTCAACGCCGAGGCATGCCAGAGCTGGCTCGACGGCGACCCGCCCAACATGAACGAAGCGCATTCCGCGCTCGAGAGGATTATTCGCGACAGCACCCGGGCTGGTGAGGTCATTCGGCGCATCCGTTTGCTCGCGAAGAAGACCGACACGAAAATGGCGCCGCTCGATCTCAATGAGCTCCTGAGCGAATCGCTGACCTTTACGCAGCATGAGCTGCAGAGCTCCCGCGTGGCGCTGCGGGTGGAACAGGCAAGCGCGCTGCCGGTCATTTGCGCCGACAAAGTTCAGCTCCAGCAGGTGATCCTCAATCTCGTGGTCAATGCCATCGAAGCCATGCAACCGATCAAGGATCGGCCGCGCGAGCTTCTCATACGAACGCAGCAAGATGACGCACGGCAGGCGCGAGTCACGGTGACGGACTGCGGTATTGGGTTCTCCGCCGAGAGCGCGGATCGGCTGTTCAGCACATTCTTTACCACCAAACCCAATGGCATGGGCATAGGACTCTCGATTTGCCGTTCGATCATCGAACTTCACGGCGGGCGCATCTGGGCTGCGCCCAATGCGCCTCACGGCGCGAGCATTCATTTCACTCTGCCTTTCCAACCAAGGGTGGCGTCATGATTCATTCCCAAATGCATTGTGCGGCTGCGGCCGGGTTGATCGTGAGTTGCGAAATCTCGACGTTATCACCAGTAGTCGCGCAGACGCAGAGCGCGATAGCGGACGCCAATCAGCTGGCGGAGATCGTTGTGACGGCACAAAAGCGCTCCGAGAATATTCAAGATGCGCCGCTGTCGGTGACCGCATTTAGCGGGCCTGCCCTAAAGGCGGCGGGCGTCACCGTTGTCAGCGAACTGGGTGAGATGGATTCGACCCTGCAATTCAGCGCCATCGGGGGCATCGCAACGGTGTTCATGCGCGGGCTGGGCAACCCGGTTGCCACATCGGGAAATGAGGCGAGCGTTCCCATCTACATCGATGACGTGTATTACTCGCGCTTATCGCCAAGCTTCTTTGATCTCGTCAATGTCAATGACGTCGAAATCCTCAAGGGCCCACAAGGGACACTCTTCGGACGAAACGCGAGTGCGGGCGTCATCTCGATTCACACTCGGGATCCGGGTGACACCCCCGTTATTGAGGGCCTTGTGGGTTATGGGAATTACGCGACGACCACCGCACAGCTCTACGCATCGGTGCCGATCACTGACGGACTTGCGGCTGATATCTCGCTGAGCGAATACGATCAAGCATCCGGCTGGGGCCGGGATGTGTACAACGGCGACCCAACCGATCTCAACCGCTCCTTCACCGCGCGATCCAAGATCCTATGGAAGCCGACCGATGAAACCACGATAAAAATCATCGGCTATTACGTGGAACAAAATAGCCTGCAGGGGGAATTGACCACTCCTTACGCGGGCACTCTCGGCGGCGGGCTCGATAACTCCGGCACAATAACGGTGCCCCCGGTGCCGCCCCAACCACGTTTCTACGATATCAATTTGGATCAAATGCCCGGTGTGACCAATGCAACCTATGGCGGGTCGATTCACGTCGATCAAGCGCTGGGTTTTGGGGTGTTCTCCAGCATCAGCGCGGCGCGGAAAACCAATGAAACCTTGTATGAAGATGGCGACCTGACGCCCTATCCGTTGTCCATCGTTGCTGCGCGTCCCGTAGATCAGCAGTACTCGGAGGAGTTGCAGCTCAAGTCGAAGCCCGGCGCGCCCATGCCATGGATTGGCGGCTTCTTCTATCTGAACACTCTCGCCGGATACGATCCGATCCACATCTCCGGTGATACCTACATTGCCGAAGGCATCAATTCCATTGCGCTGATCGGAGAGCAGCGGCTCAATTCGTTCGCTCCCTACGGACAGGTTACCTATCCCCTATGGCAGGACACGAACTTGACCGCGGGGCTTCGGTACAACAAGGATGAGCTGCGCGGTTTCGGCTCGACCACGATCTACCCCAATCCCGGTGGCCCCCTGTCGGCCATGGGACCCTCGTTCTTGGCGGCACCGGCTTTCGATCAGACCCAGGACTTCGAGAAACTGACTTACAAGGCCGGCCTGGATCACCATTTTGATCGCAATGTCATGGCCTACGCCCTGGTCAGCACGGGCTATAAGTCCGGCACGTACAACACCGTATCGATTAGTTCGGGGGCACTCAAACCCGAGACCGTAACGACCTACGAGTTCGGCTTGAAGACGGAACTGCTCGACCATCGATTACGCCTCGACGGAGCGGTATTTCGCAATAACCTCAAGGACCCCCAAGTACAGAGCACGCAAATGGGCCTCGAGACCGTCATCAATGCGGGTTCCGCGCGAAGTCAAGGGGTGGAGGTTGAAGGTACCGCGCTTCTGGCTGAAGGATTGACGGCGCGGCTGAGCGCGACTTATCTAGAGGCGAAATTTCTCGACTTTGGCGATGCCCCGTACTTCTACCAGCGACCGGGTGGCGGCAATGATCTGGGCAGCATCAATGCAAGCGGGAATGTGTTGCCGCGCGCGCCAAGAGAATCCATCGACGCGGGCCTGAACTATGTAGTGGCCTTCGCAAGCGTGGGCAAGTTCGCCTTCGACACGAATGTGGCGTATTCCAGCAAGTTCTATTGGGACGCAGACAACGTCATCTCGGAGGGGCCGCTGACGATCGTCAACGCATCGGCGACCTTCACTCCGCGGCGCGCAGAAGCCTTCAGCATCCGATTGTGGGTGAAGAATCTCACGAACAAGGAGTATTACAGCGTCGAGTACGAGGAACAGGGAACCGGTGGATTCGCCGCATCCCCCGCCGCTCCGCGCACGCTTGGCGGGGAATTCCGGTTCAAGTTCTAGCGGCCAGGCGCAGCGGAGGCAACCTCGCCCGGCCGGCCGAAGAACGCATAACTTGCTGATTTAATTGGTGCCGCAACCCGGATTCGAACTGGGGACCCACGCATTACGAATGCGTTGCTCTACCAACTGAGCTATTGCGGCATGCCTCGAAAAGGGCGTGCATTCTAACCCGTGGTGGTCTCCGACGAAAGGCTGCCGGTGCGCTTGTGGACCTCGCGAAGCGTGCGGGGCAGCGCAAAAATCACGTGTTCTTCCCGGCCCTTGAGCTCTTCCGCCACCTCGCCCCCCCAGGCGCGCAGCTGCGTGATCACTCCCTGCACCAGAATCTCCGGCGCCGAGGCGCCGGCAGTGACCCCGACGGTCTTGGCGCCATCGAACCACTCGCGATGCAGATGCTCCGGCCCGTCGACGAGATATCCCGGAATCCCGGCCTTGTCGGCCATCTCGCGCAACCGGTTCGAGTTGGAGCTGGACTTCGATCCCACCACCACCAATCGATCGCAGCGATGGATGAGGTCTTTGACCGCATCCTGACGGTTCTGGGTCGCGTAGCAGATGTCCTCCTTCACCGGCGCCTTCAGCCCGGGGAAGCGATTGCGCAGCGCCTCGACGATGGAGGCGGTGTCATCCACCGAGAGCGTGGTTTGAGTGACGAATGCCAAGTGACCGGCGTTTCTCACCTGCATCTTCTGAACGTCCTCGACGGTCTCGACCAGGTAGATGCTGCCGCCGTAGGAGGTGTCGAATTGACCGATCGTGCCTTCGACTTCCGGATGTCCCTCATGACCGATGAGGAACACCTCGCGGGCTTCGCGCGCGTAGCGGGTCACTTCCATGTGCACCTTCGTGACCAGCGGGCAGGTGGCGTCGAACACCTTGAGCGAGCGGCGCGCGGCCTCCATCTGAATGGCGCGCGAGACGCCGTGGGCGCTGAACACCACCGTCGATCCGTCGGGCACCTCGTTCAGCTCCTCGACGAACACCGCGCCGATGGTGCGCAGCCGATCGACAACGTACTTGTTGTGCACGACCTCGTGCCGGACGTAGATGGGCGCGCCGAACAGGTCGATGGCTCGTTCCACGATGTCGATGGCGCGGTCGACGCCGGCGCAGAATCCGCGCGGATTGGCTAACAGTATTTGCATGATTACGCCTTTACCTTGGTGCCTTTGGGTTCGAACAGCGCATCGAGCAGCAGCAGCGCCGCCCCCACGGTGATCGCGGAATCGGCCACATTGAAGGCCGGAAAATACGCGCGATCCCAGTGAAAGTGGATGAAATCGATGACATATCCCAATCGAATGCGGTCGATCACGTTGCCGACGGCCCCGCCGAGCACCAGCGAGAGGCCCGCGGCGAGGAGCACCTTCGAGGCGGGCATCCGCAACAGCCACACGATGATCGCGATGCTCACCCCGACCGCCAGCGCGATGAACAGCCACCGCTGCCACCCGGAGGCGCCCGCCAGAAAACTGAAGGCGGCGCCGACGTTGTGCATGCGCGTAATATCCAGAATGGGCAGCACCGTGGTGAATTCGAATTCGCCAAAATGGCTGGTGATGAAGCTTTTGGTGAGCTGATCGATCAACACCACCACGGCCGACAGCAGCAGCCATTTTGCGGCGCGACCCCGGATTTGCTGGTCGATCATGCGAAATGCCGCTCCTCGCCGGGCCCGTCTATGTTGATGACGCAACGGGCGCAAAGTTCCGGATGCCGCGGATCGCTGCCCACGTCGCTGCGCAAATTCCAGCATCGCACACATTTCGGCTGCGAGCTCGGCGTGACTTCGATCCACACGTTCTCGGCATGGCTCGGGACCGAGCCCGGGGGAGGCGTATCGGACTCGATCACGCGCGCCTGACTCGTGATCAGAAGAAAGCGCAGCTCATCGCGCAGTGCGGAGAACCGTTGCGCCTCTGCCGCGGGCGCATAAATGGCGACTTCCGCCTCGAGCGGCGCGCCGATCTGCCCCGCCGTCCGCAGGCGCTCGAGCTGGCGGGCGACATCCGCCTTGAGCGCGATGAACGCCGCCCAATCGATCTCCGAACCGCGCTCCGCTCCCGCCGGGAATCGATGCCAGGTGTTCAAGAACACCGACTCGTTGCGCGCGCCGGGCATGAAGCCCCACACCTCCTCGGCCGTGAAGCTCAGGATGGGCGCAAGCCAGCGCACCATCGCATCGGCGATGTGATACATCGCGGTCTGCGCGGAGCGGCGCGGCAAACTATCGGCGCCGGTCGTGTAGAGCCGGTCCTTGATGATGTCGAGGTAGAAGCCGCCGAGCTCCACGACGCAGAAGTTGTGCACCTCCTGATAGATGTCGTGGAATTCGTAGTTGCGAAACGCCGTGACCACGTCGTTCTGCAAGGTGAACGCTGCGCCGATCGCCCACTGATCGAGCGCCACGAGATCGTTCCAGGCGACGGCATGCTTCGCCGGATCGAACCCGTGCATGTTGCCCAGCAGAAACCTCAGCGTGTTGCGTATCCGCCGATAGGAGTCGGCCATGCGCTTCAAGATCTCGTCCGACACGCTCATTTCATTGGCGTAGTCGGTGGCCGCGATCCAGAGGCGCACCACGTCCGCACCCAGGGTGCTGGTGAGTTTCTGCGGCACCAAGGTATTGCCGATGGACTTGGACATCTTGCGTCCCTTCTCGTCCACCGTGAAGCCGTGGGTGAGCACCCCGCGATAGGGCGCGCGCCCGTGCATGGCGACCGAGGTGAGCAGCGAGCTGTGGAACCAGCCGCGATGTTGATCCGAGCCCTCGAGGTAGAGGTCCGACGGCGAGACGATTTCGGGGTGCATCTGCGTGACCGCATGGTGTACGACGCCGGAATCGAACCACACGTCCATGACATCCGTGGCCTTGTCGTATCGGGGAGCGTCCGCTCCGAGGAACGTGGCGGGATCCAGGTCGAACCAGGCGTCGATACCGCCGCGCTCGACCAGCTTGGCCACCAGCTCGATGAGCTCGAAGGTCTTCGGGTGCAGCTCGCCCGTCTCCTTGTCGACGAACAGCGGAATCGGCACGCCCCAGGTTCGCTGCCGCGACACGCACCAATCGGGCCGGCCGGCGATCATGCCGCTGATGCGCTGCTCGCCCCAGGCGGGCATCCAGTCGACATGGGAGATCGCCTCGAGCGCGCCCTTGCGCAGTCCCGCCTGATCCATGCTGATGAACCACTGCGGGGTCGCGCGGAAAATCACCGGCGTCTTGTGGCGCCAGCAATGCGGATAGGCGTGATGGTACGGCTCGCCCTTGAGGAGGCGCCCGTGTTCTCTCAACACTTCGATCACGTGAGCGTTGGCGTCGAACACACCCTCACCCGCGAACAGCGGCGTCGAGGGCAGAAAGCGTCCGTCTCCGCCCACCGGGTTCTCCACCTCGAGCCCGTAGCGGCGGCCGACGATGTAGTCGTCCAAGCCGTGGCCCGGCGCGGTGTGCACGGCGCCCGTGCCCGCATCGAGCGTGACGTGATCGCCCAGGATCACCGGAACGCGGCGAGCGTAGAAAGGATGCTGCAGCTCGAGCTTCTCGAGCACGGCCCCTTTGGTCTCGGCGAGCACGGTCCAACCGGAAATGCCGAGAGTCTGCATCAAGGGTTTGATGCGTTCGGTCGCGAGCACCAGCCGCTCGCGGCCGTTGTCCAGGTCGAACTCGACCAGCGCATAATCGAACTGCGGATGCACCGCCACCGCCTGATTCGCCGGCAGCGTCCAAGGGGTGGTGGTCCAGATGGCGACGGAAGTGGGCACGCCCTCGTCGACCTCGCTGCCCTCCGTGACCATGCCGAAACGCCGCGATAGATCCAGCCGATCGACCACCTCGAACCGCACGAACACGCTCGGCGAGGTGATGTCCTCGTATTCGACCTCCGCTTCGGCCAACGCCGAGCGGCAGTTCAAGCACCAGTGCACCGGCTTGAAGCCCTTGTACACGTGGCCGTTCTTGATGATGACGGAGAAGGCACGCAGCTGTTCCGCCTCGAAGCGCGGATCCATGGTGAGGTAGGGGCGATCCCAATCGCCGAGCACGCCGAGGCGCTTGAAGTCCTTGCGCTGCGAATCGATCTGCTTGTGCGCGTATTCGCGGCAGGCGGCGCGGAACGCCTTGGCGTCGATCTTCTGTCCCACCCGGCCGTGGGTCTTTTCGACCTGCATCTCGATCGGAAGGCCATGGCAATCCCAGCCCGGAACGTAAGGCGCGTCGTACCCGTCGAGGGTGCGGGACTTGACGATGATGTCCTTCAATATCTTGTTGACGGCGTGCCCCAAGTGAATGGCGCCGTTCGCATACGGGGGCCCGTCCGTGAGCACGAATGACGGGCGCCCGCGGGACTCCGCGCGGATCTTCTCGTAGAGGCCGTCGCGCTCCCAGGCGGCGAGCATCGCCGGCTCTCGGTTCGCGAGATCCGCCTTCATGGGAAATCCCGTCTGCGGCAAGTTAATCGTCTGTTTGTAGTCAGCCACCATTCACCTTCGACAAAAGCTCGCGAGCATTCGCGGCATCAACTTTCATTTGCTCGACCATCGAGCCCACGCTATCGAACTTCACTTCATCGCGCAGTTTCGCGACGAACTCGACTTCGAGCAACCGTCCGTAGAGATCGCCGTCGAAATCGAACACATGGACCTCCAGCAACGGCTCGATCCCGTTCACCGTCGGACGCGTGCCCAGGCTTGCGACACCGGCGCGCGGACCTGCATCGATTCCATGCACCCACACGGCCATGACACCCCAGGTGGGGGACTTACGGCGCATCAGATGCAGGTTCGCGGTGGGAAATCCCAGCGTTCGCCCGAGCTCCTTGCCGTGAGCCACATGGCCGATCATCCGATACGGGCGCCCCAGCAATCGCGCCGCGCCCGCGTAATCGCCGCGTTCCAAACGCTCGCGCACCACCGTGCTCGAAACCCGGACGCCATCCAGCAGGAAGGGGGCGATCTGCTCCACGCCGAAGCCGCGCTGGCGCCCGGCGGCCTTCAGACTGTCGATCGTGCCGCACGCCTGGCTGCCATAGCGGAAATCATCGCCCACCACCACGTGGCGCGCCCCCAGCCCGCGTACGATGAGCTGGTCCACGAAATCCTCGGGACTCATGGCGCGCATGCGCTCGTTGAAGCGCAACGTGACCAATCGATCGACCTCGAGCGCCGCGAGCGCCGCGAACTTTTCACGCCAGCGCGTGAGCCGCGCAGGCGCCCCCTCAGGGTCGATGAATTCCTTGGAGCTCGGCTCGAACACCAGCACGGTCGAGGGGACGCCAAGCTCGCCCGCGCGCCGATTCAGGGCCCGAATCATCTGCTGATGGCCCAGATGCACGCCGTCGTAATTCCCCACGGTAAGAGCGCAGCCCCGGAGAGCTTTGGAGAAACTGTTGAGACCGCGCACTAGTTCCATGGCGAAAGCCCATCATTATACGCATCTCGTTCCGCTCGCCCGGCGCGAAATAACGCCCGGGCATAGGCGAGCACCCTCCCTGGCCCGGAGTCAGATGCATTGACAACGATGCGCCCGAGCCGGAGAATGTGCGGCTCTTTTGGGGGCGCTCATCGACCCTCATGGCTTCGAGGAGTCTACGCTTGGCGAATACGAAATCTGCTGAAAAGGCAGCCCGACAGTCCACTGTGCATCGCGCCCGCAACGATGCTCTGACCTCGCGCCTGCGCAGCGCCATCCGTAAGGCAACGCTGGCGCTCAAGGCCGGGAAGCACGATGACGCGACCGCCGCGCTCGCCGCCGCCACCCCCATCATCGACAGCATGGTGAACAAGGGCATCATTCACCGCAACAAGGCCGCCCGCCACAAGAGCCGGCTGACCAAGCAAGTCCGCGCGCTGGCGCCGAAGTAGCCGAATTCCCGCCTCAGGCGACGTGCGCGGCAGTCTCCGCATCGCCGGGGGCCGGCCGCGGATGCTCCTCGAGATAGCGCATCACCGATTGCTTGAGCTCATCGGTACCCGCGCCGGTAGCGCCTGAAATCATCAATACCGGCCCCTTCCAGCGCAGCCGCCGCACCATGCCCTTCGCGCGCCGCGCCGCTTCGGCCGGCTCCAGAAGGTCGATCTTGTTGATCACCAGCCAGCGCTCCTTCGCCGCGAGGTCGGCAGCGAATTTCTTGAGCTCGGCGACGATGGTGCGGGCATCCTTGACCGGATCGGCGTCTGGGCCCGGCGGCGCGATATCGATCAGATGCAGCAAGATCCTGGTGCGCTGCAAATGCCTCAGGAACCGGATCCCGAGCCCCGCCCCCTCCGCCGCACCCTCGATGAGTCCCGGGATGTCCGCCATGACGAAGCTGCGTCCGGGGCCCGCCGCCACCACCCCCAAATTGGGGTGGAGCGTCGTGAACGGGTAATCGGCAACTTTCGGCCGCGCCGCCGAGACCGCCCGAATCAAGGTCGATTTGCCGGCGTTCGGCAATCCCAACAAACCCACGTCCGCGATCAGCTTGAGCTCCAAGCCGAGATCGCGCTTTTCGCCCGGGAGCCCGAGGCCGGCCTTCCTCGGCGTGCGGTTGGTGCTCGACTTGAACCGCGTATTGCCCCAGCCGCCCTTGCCCCCCTTGGCGACCAGCAAAGTCTGGCCCTCGACCATGAGATCGCCGAGCTGCTCGCCCGTGGCAAGATCCGACACCACCGTGCCCACGGGAACCGGCACATAGATGTCATCGCCACCGTGGCCGGTGCAATCGTTGCCGCTGCCGCCCTCGCCGTTCTGACCGCGGTAGGTCCGGGCAATCCGATAGTCCGCAAGGGTGTTCATGCCCTCGACCGCCTTCAAGTAGACGCTGCCGCCGAGTCCGCCGTCGCCGCCGTCGGGGCCGCCGAAGGGGACGAACTTCTCGCGCCGGAAGCTCACGCAGCCGCGGCCGCCGTTGCCGGCTTGGACCTTGACCTTGGCTTCGTCGATGAACTTCATGGGATGGGAGCCGTGAAAATTAAAAAGGGGAGCAGGATTGCCCTGCCCCCCTTTGGATATCTAACGGCAGCGAGCGCAAGCGCCCGCCACGGCGTTACTTGGCGACGACGTTGACGTAGGTGTGGCCCTCGGCGCCCTTCACCCGAAACTCCACGACCCCGGGGGAGGTGGCGAACAGGGTGTGGTCGGTGCCGATGCCGACATTCACGCCGGGGCGATACTGGGTACCGCGCTGGCGAATGAGGATGTTGCCCGCGAGCACGTCCTGACCGCCAAATTTCTTGACGCCCAAACGCTTGGAATGCGAATCGCGGCCGTTACGAGTACTGCCGCCGGCTTTTTTATGTGCCATGTTGTCTCTCCTCCGTAATCTTAAGCGACGATCGACGTGATCTTCACGTCGGTATAGGGCTGCCGATGGGTCCCTTCGCGCTTGTAATGCTTGCGCCGGCGAAACTTGACGATCCGCACCTTGTCGCCCTTGCCGTGCGACTCGACCGTGGCGGTCACTTTGGCGCTCTCGATATAGGGCGCACCCAATGTCACGCTGGAACCGGCGCCGACCAACAGCACTTGGTTGAATTCAACGCTCGCGCCCTGATCGGCGGTGAGCTTCTCGATGCGTACAATCGCACCTTCTTGGACGCGGTATTGCTTCCCGCCCGTGGCAATCACGGCATACATGATGATAACTCCAGCTAGACGGGCCTCGAGGGCCCGCAAAAGAGCCGCGAATTGTACGGTGAGGGCGGAAATTGGTCAAATAACCCGGCTTCGCCCCCCTTTTTAGACCCTCGGCCTGGGATGCACTGCGGCAATACCGCTTCCGCCCCCGCGCCGGGCCGATCGGACCCGGCGCTCGTGCCGTGGGCCATCCAGCTGTATCCTCATCACACTCGCTTCGCGACTTCGATCAAGCAAAGCGCACACCCGCCACGATGGCGACATAAGGCGGTGACACCATGGAAGCGCTTGAATTCGGGACGGTCGAGCTCGACGGCGAACGGTGTCGGAACGCGATGGAGCACCGCGCAGCGCTCCGCATGCTGCGCTTTTCCGGATCTCATTAGCCCCAGCAGCGGCTTTCTTAGGTACCATGGCGCATTGCGCTAGGCCTTCCATGACAATCGAACAAATACGCGAACTCGTCACCGCCGATTTCGAGGCAGTCGACCGGGTCGTCAAACATCGGCTTTACAGCCCCGTCACGCTCGTCAATCGGGTGGCGAACTACATCATTTACGCGGGCGGAAAGCGGCTCAGGCCCCTGCTCGTACTGCTGGCGGCGCGCGCCTGCGGACACAGCGGCGAGAAGCATATAGACGCGGCCGCCATCATCGAGTTCATTCACACCGCCACCCTTCTACACGACGACGTGGTCGACGGCTCCTCCCTGCGGCGAGGCACGAAGACTGCCAACGAAGAGTTCGGCAATGCGCCGAGCGTCCTGGTCGGCGATTTTCTTTATTCGCGTGCGTTTCAGATGATGGTGAAGCTCGACCGAATGCCCATCATGGACATCATGGCGGACGCCACCAATGCGATCGCCGAGGGCGAAGTGCTGCAGCTCATGAACGCGCGCGATCCGAACACCAGCGAGGCGCGCTACCTCGATGTCATTCACCGCAAGACCGCCAGGCTCTTCCAGGCCGGCGCCCAGATCGGCGCGGTGTTGAGCGATGCCTCCCCCATCATAGAAGAGTCGCTCGCCCGGTTCGGGAAGCATATCGGCACCGCCTTCCAGCTGGTCGACGACGCCCTCGACTACCAGGCGGACGAACTCAGCCTAGGCAAGCATCTCGGGGACGATTTGGCCGAGGGAAAGCCCACCCTACCCCTCATTTATGCCATGCAGCACGGAAACGACGCCCAGCGCGCCATGATCCGGGAGGCCATCGAGGAAGGCGGCCTCAAGCACCTCGCGGAGATTACTCAAGCCGTTGCAACCCTCGGGGGCCTTGCGTACACTGCGCGGCTCGCGCAATGCGAGGTAGATCATGCGCTTGCTGCCCTGGCCCCCCTTCCCGAATCTAGTTTCAAAGAAGGATTGAGCGAACTCGCCAAGTTCGCTGTGGCACGCAAGCACTGATAGATCGCGATTTCGGGGTGTAGCTCAGCCTGGTAGAGCACTACGTTCGGGACGTAGGAGTCGCAGGTTCAAATCCTGTCACCCCGACCATTGATTTC
>Ga0187887_10000352_pt1 | contig 45986 bp, 26 predicted proteins | sample June2016WEW_7_10_FD_132977 | JGI IMG/M metagenome (GOLD analysis project Ga0187887, IMG submission 132977) | Peatland microbial communities from SPRUCE experiment site at the Marcell Experimental Forest, Minnesota, USA - June2016WEW_7_10 | ecosystem: Environmental > Terrestrial > Soil >... | reverse complement strand
GGTTGGGATGGGCCGGCGAAGAAACGCTGTTCCGCATCATTCAGTCGTTCTTCCATCCCGATTGGGGTCCCACCGCCGCCAGCGTGGTTCACGGCGCCAGCCTGTTGGTCGCGTTTATGGCCATCAGCTACCTGCATGTGGTGGTGGGCGAGGTGGTGCCCAAGAATCTGGCCATCGCCACCGCCGACCGTCTGGCAGTCACCATGGCGCCCGCGCTGCTGGTCTTCTACCGGATCTCCATGGCTTTCGTGCTGGTGATCGAAAAATCCAGCGGAGCCATTACCAATATGCTGCGCATTGGCGGCCATCATCGCTCCGGCGGTCACTCGGCCGAAGAGTTGAAGCTCATCGTCAGCTCCAGCCGCGGCCTCGGCTACCTGCCGGAGGCCCAGGAAGATATGATCCACCGGGTGCTGGATCTGAGCGAACTCTCCGTGCGCGAAATCATGGTGCCGCGCAACGATATCGTTTCGGTTTCCGCGGAGGCTACGCTCGATCAGGTCCTGCATGCCATGATCGAGCACCAGCACTCGCGCCTGCCGGTTTACGAGGAGAAACCCGAGCAGATCATAGGCCTGCTGCATTACAAAGACTTGCTCCCCGAATGGGAGGAACGTCGCGAGTCCATCCGGGTGGGCCGTCCCAGCCGGGCGTTCCGCATCCGCCGTCTGCTGCGCAAACACCTGGTGGTGCCTGAAACCAAGCCTGTGGGGCAAATGCTCGCCGAGTTCCAGCAGGGCCGCTCCCACATGGCCATGGTGGTGGACGAATTCGGCACCATCGCCGGACTGCTCACCGTGGAAGACGTGCTGGAGCAGATCGTGGGTCCCATTCAGGATGAGTACGACGAGAAGAGCCAGGCGCACGCGGGCGGGCTGGCCGGCGCGCACCCGAGCGAAGTGGAACTTGACGGCGCCACCCGCATTCGGGACCTTGAAACCGAATACGGCATCGATATCCCCGCCGAAGCCGGATTCGAGACGCTGGCAGGATTCCTGCTGTACCGCCTGGGTTACATTCCGCATGCCGGCGAACACGTGGATTTTGGCGGGCGGCGTTACACGGTCATCGAGATGGAGCGCAATCGTATCGCGCGGGTGCGCGTGGAACGTATCGCGCCGCCCGCGGCGCCGGCAGGTTAGCCCATGGCTACGTCGCGCATCGCTTCAACGTTGGGCCGGTGCGGGCTATTTCGCGCTCGCGACGCGGCCGTCTTGCCGGGTGCTCATTAACCGTTTTGGGGAAACCGCTCCCTAACGGTCGCGGCTCGGTAACGGTCGCGTCGATTTGCGCGGATTACTGAGCCGCGACCGTCAGGGAGCGGTTCTTTCGGCCAGAACTCCCCGCGTGTCCGCGCTATACTTTCAGAAACGCGCGGGGCGCGTGTAGATCCACTCAGGCACGTCCCAGGAGGGCTGTATGTCTCTGATTCAAGATGTCGCCGCCATATTCGTCCGCCGCCACAGGAGCGGCTGGAAGCAACTGATGGCCTTGCACGGACTCGATCTCAACCAGGCCGATCTAGCCGGCGAGCTGAATCGCGCGCTTCCCTCCATCGATCGTACCGTGCCCGGCTTCGAGGACTTCTGTCCGGACGCGACGCGCGGCGTGGAACCCGGGGTGCCCTCCAAGAGCTTGCTGTATCACGCGCTGGCGAGCCCCCTGGTGAATCCTCCAAGCCAGGGAGGTGGCTTGCCCGACCCTCGCGCTTACCCGGCGCTCGAAGAACTGGACACCCTGGAGAACTATATTTATAGCTTGGCGAACCTGTCGTCCCATCGCCTGCCGGAGGGAACGGCGATCGCCGTCTTCGCGTATCAATACAGGATTGGAACGCGGAGCGCCCACGGGATGTTCGCGGATCTTTCCTTTTCGCGCACGGGACTGGCTCGCGTCGGCGGTTTGCCCGCCAACTACGATCCGGTCCGGAGGAGTTTCTGGGTCGACGGCGGGACTCCGGGAACCGCCGTGATGCCGGCCCGCTACGCCGCCTTTCTGGCGTCGCCCGCGCCCGACGGACTCACCGGCGTGATCCAGGACAAACTGCCCGACGACAAAGGACGCACGTTTTTGTTTCCTTTCCACAAACTCTTTTCCGGCGGCGAATGCCTGACCGACGTCCCCGAGCTTTCCATTCGCTTCTCCGAATTTCATCGCAACGATAAGCTGGCACGCGTGCACACGAAGGGTAAGATTGAGCCGACGCCAGGCTTCGATTTAACCACGCCGCCTTTTGTGCGCGACTCCTTGAATTCGCCGGGCGAGATGGTCAAGTTACGGAACGCCGGCGCCTCCGTCCTGGTAGTCCCCACCCCAGGTCCGTTGGTTTACACCGTGAAACAGCGCAATTCACAAAGCGGCCGGGAAGAGATGGTGCGGTTCCCGGTGCCGAAGGGAAGCGAGAAAACGGACCAGAGGTTTTGGACGTCGCTGCAAATCGAGTTGGGCGATAATGTGGGGCGAGCGGCGCCGGAGTACGTGAACATCCGCCACCGCGTCCACACCAAGCGCGGCAGGCAAACCATCGAGGATCTAAATCTGATGCCCAAGAGCGGAAGCGATCCCAAGGACGATCCCATGGTCGACCTGGTGAACGCGGGCGGCTATGAGGCGGCGCATTTCGCGGATGGGACCTGTGACGGGTTTGTGCTGGCCTCCGCCGGCAAGCTGAAGAAGAAGTCGCTGGCGGCCTATTCGCTGGTGACTGCGCCACACTTTTTCCCATTAGTGGATCAAATCGACATCTCGCAATGGGCGGCGCAGAACCTGGTGAATCTGCAAGATCATTTCGGACAGGGGTCGCCCGAAGCGCTGTCGGCCGGACGTTTGCCGGTGAACCCGACGCTGAAAGCCGCAACCGGCAAAGAGGCTTTCGATCGCGACGACCAGACCATGACCGCGGTGGTTGCCTCGGTCAAGATTGGAAGCAACTCCCGGCAGGCTGCGCCGTCTATTCCGATTCCGGACAATTCCACCAGCCACCTGCCGGATGCGGCATCCGACGTCTTCGAGCCCGGCTGGGATGTTTCCTTGGCGCGCGACGAAGACGGCCCGTTCAACGCGGCCTTCGGACTGGGAAGCCCATTCCCGGAAGACGCCAAGCTGTGCGCGGCGTTGAACTCATTCTGGCCGGCGGCCGCTCCCGATACCACCCGGACTTTCGGTCTGCACGGGTCGCCTTATGCGACGGCCATCCCCATGCTCGATGGCGAACTCGGCTATCATCCTGAACATCCGCTGGTGCTGGCGCAGGCCGTTGCATCGAGCCGCGGCTGGGATGGCGAATACGGTCCGTTCTTCGATCCGGAAAACCGGTTTGTCAACTACGCCGACAAGCAGCGATCCGACTACGTGAGCAATGCCCTCGCGGACTTAGTACAAGTGACGCCGTTCCGCCAGGTGTCCGCCGACGAGCTCATCGGCCGCGTGGACGCGCTGCGGGCCTGTGTCCAAAAATTGCCGGTGAACCCGCATGTGGTCAGCCGCTCCGATCTTCTGCTGGTGAGCGCCGAAAAGATCGCGGACTGGAAGCTGCGGCCCGACCGCGGCGACATCCGGCTTCAGGGTCCCGGCCTGCTCTACGTGTTTGCAAGGGTGGAAAGCCGCAAGGAGGAGAACACCGCGGATGTGCGGCGTTTGCGCGCGCCGGTTAGCGCCACTTACACGTGCCAGGTCGCGGTAACCGGGCGGACGGCCATGGCGCTTTGTTTCCAGGCCCACGGCGCCCCGTTCCAGTTCGTGCTGAACCCGTAGGCGCATGCCAGCCTCCGGGAATGCGCGTTAGAATGCCTACAGGCCACTATGCTAGGCATCGACGCGCGCGCCGCGCGCTACACCTGGACCGCCGCGTTCGTGTTACTGCTGCTGTGCCTGGTGTACCTCATGCGCACCACCTTGTTCGTCTTCATCGTGGCGCTGCTGTTCGGCTATCTGCTCGCGCCGCTGGTCAACGTCATCGACCGCTTTCTGCCCGCCAGCCGCACGCGCACTCCCGCGCTGGCCATCGCCTACCTGATTTTCATCGCCGCGCTCTTCGTCGGCGTCACCCAGATCGGCTCCCGCGCCGCGGAGCAGGCCAACGCGCTGGCCAAATCCATGCCCGCGCTGCTGGCCAGGGTCGAGCGGCCCAGCGAGTCCCTTCCCGCCAATGTGAACGCCTTCAAAGCGCAAATCGTGCAGAGGGTCGAAGATCAACTCTCCAGGAGTTCCGGCGATATCATCTCTTCTCTGCCGCGCGCCGGCGCCAAGATACTCAGCGTGGCCAGCAACCTGGTGTATTTGGTCATCGTCCCCATTCTCGGATTTTTCTTCTTAAAGGATGGACGTGAGATCCGCCGGCGCTTCCTGGAGATGATCGACGATAATCGGCTGCGGGCCCAGATGGACGACCTGCTTGTGGATCTAAACCTCCTTTTGGCTCACTATATGCGCGCCCTGCTGATACTGTCGCTGGCCACCTTCACGTCTTTCTCCATCTTCTTCAGCATCCTGGGCGTACCGTTCAGCATCCTGCTCGCGGCGCTGGCGGCCCTGCTCGAGTTCATCCCCACGATCGGAACCGTCTCGGCCGCCGCCATCATCGTGATCGTCACCGCGGTAACCGGCGGACCGGTTTTGGGCGCGCTCGCATTCCTGGTCGTGTATCGCCTCTTCCAGGACTACGTCTTATCTCCGCTGTTGATGCGCGCCGGCGTGCAACTGGATCCGCTGCTTGTTCTATTCGGAGTCTTCGCCGGCGCCGAACTCGCCGGTGTGGCGGGCGCATTCCTCTCCGTGCCGGTGCTGGCTTTCATCCGTATTCTCTATCGGCACATCCGCCAGCAGCGACTGGCCGCGGGAAAGGTGCACGCGGTGCCCGACGCGCCCGCATGAGATTCCTGGCTGGATTCGTCCTGCTGGCGTGCCCGATGTTCGCGCATGTCATGAGCATGAGCTCCGGCGATCTGACCATTCATGGGACACAGGCCCATTACGAGTTGCGGCTGCCTCTGTACGAAACGCCGCACGTGGCGAACGCCGCGCAGTCGCTTTTCGCGCATATCGTTTTTTCGAGCGGCGGGCGGCCGGCGCAACTGTTGCGCTCCGCGTGCCGCGAGGATGCGGCGCATGGTTCCTATGTGTGTACTGCGGATTACCAATTCGCCGCGCCGGTCGATTCGCTCGATGTCGAATGCACGTTCCACGCCGTCACCGTGCCGAATCACGTTCACCTGCTGCGCGTCGAAAACGGCGGCAAGCGCGATCAAGCTCTGTTCGATATCTCATTTCCCCGGGCAACGCTACGCTTCCGGCCGCCCACGGCTATTGAAACCGCCATCGCGCAGGCCGGCGGCGGAGCTTTGCGAGCTTGCGGCGGCGCCGCGCAGATCCTGTTTCTGGCGAGCCTGGTGCTGGCCGCGCGCAGCCGCCGCGAGCTGATCCTGCTGACGGTCATGTTTCTGGCCGGCCAGACGGCCGCCGCGCTGATCGTTCCGCTGACTGCATGGCAGCCGCCCGCGCGTTTCGTGGAAGCCGCCGCCGGACTGACTATCGCCTACCTCGCGGTGGAGATCCTGGCATTGCCGAAAGCGGGCATGCGTTGGTTGATTGTGGCGGTGTTAGGCGCATTTCACGGACTTTACTTCGAGCTGTTTTTGCGTACCACCGGTTACCGGGCTGTCTATGTGTTGACCGGCGCGGTGTGCGCGGAGATCGCGCTAATCGCCGTCTGCGCTCCGATCTTCTCGTATCTGGGAAGGCATTTGGCGGCATTGAAGCCCGTTCCCGTGTGCGCTTCCGTCTTATTGGTTACCGGCATGGCTTGGTTCTTCCTGCGTTTGCGAAGCTAAGGCGCGAAGCCAATTCCGGCAAGCCCGAGACGGCTCCGGAATGGTCACAATGCTCCGCCGTGGAGAGCATCGCCGGCGAGGCCGGCGGCGCGTGGGTTTTGAGAGGCACGCGGATGCCAGTGTCCGCCATTTTCGAGAATCCGGAAGCCGGCGCCGACGCCCGCAGTGGCGCGACAATATGAGCGCGAAGCGGTCCTACGTCTCGGATGAAGTTTCCCATTTTGTCGGATGGGCGAAGCCCGATGTGCTGGATGGCCTTTTCGGTAGCCCCGCGCTGGCGAGCGTAGAGCGGGCCTGCGAGGCCCATGCAGGCTGCGAGCCAGGCTGCGAGCCTGCCCCACGAAGGCGTGGACGCCCGCCCCACACACGCATATTAAAGTCGGTTTACCCGCTATGAAAACCGCCGAATCGGAACGCATGTCGCGGCCGCTGGCCGAGGTGGACCAGACATCTACCAAGCCATTCTCCACGAAGCCGAACGCCAGCATTTCCAACTGGAACTGATCGCCAGCGAAAACTTCGTCTCCGAAGCCGTGCTGGAAGCCGCCGGCAGCGTCTTCACCAACAAATACGCCGAAGGCTATCCCGGCAAACGCTACTACGGCGGATGTGAGTTCACCGACATCGTCGAGAACCTCGCGCGCGATCGCGCCAAGAAGCTGTTCGGCGCGGAGCATGCCAACGTGCAGCCGCATTCCGGCTCGCAGGCCAATCAAGCCGCGTACGCCGCCGTCCTGCAGCCCGGCGACACCATTCTCGGCATGAACCTGGCGCACGGCGGCCACCTGACGCACGGCCACAAGCTCAACTTCTCCGGCAAGACCTACAACATCGTGCCGTACGGCGTGCGCAAAGACGACGAGCGCATCGATTACGACGAGCTCGCCCGCCTCGCCGAGGAACACAAGCCCAAGATGGTCCTGGCCGGGGCCAGCGCCTATCCGCGCGTGCTGGATTTCGCGCGCTTCCGCCAGATCGCGGATTCCGTGGGCGCGCTGTTGGTGGTGGACATGGCGCATATCTCGGGCCTGGTGGCGGCCGGTCTGCATCCTAATCCTTGCCAGTACGCCGACATCGTCACTACCACCACGCACAAGACGCTACGCGGCCCGCGCGCCGGGCTCATCCTCTGCAGAGAGAAGTACGCCGCGGCTGTCGATAAGACGGTCTTCCCCGGTTTCCAGGGCGGCCCGCTGGTGCATATCATAGCGGCCAAGGCGGTGGCCTTCAAGGAAGCCATGGAACCCGGCTATGTCGATTATCAGAAGCAAGTCGTCGCCAACGCCCAGGCGCTGGCCGGCGCTCTGATGGACGCGGGCTTCCACGTGGTCTCCAACGGCACGGACACGCATCTGATGCTGGTGGATGTCTTCTCCAAGGGCATTCGCGGCAAAGAAGCCGAGGCGGCGCTGGACCGCGCCCGCATTACCGTCAACAAGAACGCCATCCCCTTCGACGTGAATCCGCCGCTCAATCCCAGCGGAATTCGTCTGGGCAGCCCCGCGGTCGCCACGCGCGGCTTCCGCGAACCCGAGATGCGCGAGGTCGCTGCCTTGATCTCCGAAGTGCTCCACAACATCGCGTCCGACGCTGCGATCGCCGCCGTGCGCCGCGGGGTCGAGACCCTAACCGAGCGTTTCCCGCTATACGCCTGGAGACGCCAGGCCCTCCTGGCGCAGGCTTGACCACCAGCCACCAGCCACCAACCACCAGCCACGGCGCGCCATGCGCGCCCCTGCGCATCGTGATGGATGTCCGCCGCGTGCGGGACTTCGGCATCGGCACGTACATCCACGGCCTGCTGGATGCCATGGCCGGCATCGACCAAACCAACGACTACATCCTGGTGACGCTGCCCGAGGACGAGGCCAGCCTCGCCGGCCTACCGCCCAACTTCCAAATCGTCACCTACCGCAAGACCGACTCGTACGCATTGAATCACGTGGCGTTCCCCCTGTTTCTGCATGGCCTGCGGCCCAGCCTGGTGCACATCCCTTTGAACCAGGTGCCGCTGTTTATGCGGGAGCCTTACGTGGTCACGATTCACGACATGTCGCGCCTGCTGTTCGACACCGGCTCGGGCCTGCGCATGCAGACTCGCCGCCTGCTGCTCCGCCGCGGATTGTTGCGCGCCAAACGCATCATTGCCGTTTCCGAAGCCACCCGGCGCGACGTGCACGACGCTCTGGCCATCCCGGCGGATCGCATCCGGGTGGCCTACAACGCTCCCAATCCGGATTTCTTCCGTCCCGCGGAGGCGGGCCACGCGCGCCGCATTCTGGAACGTTACCAGATCGACTATCCTTTTCTGCTTTACGCCGGCAATATCCGCCCGCAGAAGAACATTCCGCGCCTCGTGGAAGCCTTCGCGGTGGCCCGGGAGCGCCTCTCGCGCCACCCGGTCTATCGAGACCTCCACCTCCTGATCATCGGCGACGAGATTTCGCGTTATCCCTCCGTGCGCCGCGCCGTCATCCAGACCCGCGTTGAAAAAGCCGTACGCTTCCTCGGCTTTGTGCCTTTCGAAGCTCTGCGCGTCTTTTTTGAAAGCGCCGCGCTGTTCGTTTTTCCCTCTCTCTATGAAGGCTTCGGCTTGCCGCCGCTGGAAGCCATGGCCAGCGGCACGCCCGTGGTGGCGTCCAATGCCGGTGCGCTCGCCGAGGTGCTGGGCGACGCGGCGCTGCTGGTGAATCCGGAGAATGTATTCGAGATCGCGCGTGCCATCCAGGAAGCCCTGCTCGACGAAGATCTCCGCGGCGAGCTCATCGCCAAAGGCAAGGCGCAGGCCGCCCGCTATAGCTGGGAGCGCACGGCGCGCGAGGTCCTGGAAGTGTACCGCGATGTGGCGCAAGCCTCCGGAGCTGTGTAATTCTCATCGGTCGAACCTGCTCTCCCCCGTCCGAATCTGCGCGACCAGCGCTGGCTCTGGCCGGTATGATGGCGTTTGATGAGGTTGCTCGCCTGCACAGTCGCTATTTCCCTGGCGGCGCTTTCCCTGCGCGCAAGCTGGGACCCGCGGCTCGCGGCGCAGTATCTGGATGCCCGGCAACAGGAGTGGTTCGCCTGGGCCACGGCGAAGGCCGTCACCGGCGGCACGTGTTTTTCCTGCCACACTAGCGCGGCCTATCTGCTGGCGCGGCCCGCATTGCGCCGCGTGCTGGGCGAGAGCCGCCCGACCTCGCCGGAAACAGAGTTGCTCGATGGGTTGCGGGCCAGGGCCGGTATATACGACGCGAGAGAAATCAACCGCGGCTTTGCAACCGAGCCGATGGCTTCACAAGCTCTGGGCGTGGAGGCGGTGTTCGCGGCCCTCTTTCTGAGTCCGGCGGACGCGGTCGGGCGGAAAGCCTTCGACCGGCTATGGTCGCTGCAGCTCACGCAAGGACCGGCGCGCGGGGCGTGGCCCTGGTTCAATCTCGACTTGGACCCGTACGAGATGCCGCCTTCCCCGTTTTACGGCGCGGCGCTGGCTGCATACGCGGCCGGTAGCGCGCCCGCGGAGTACCGCAACCAGCCGCGGGTACGGGCGCGAATTGCCGAAATGGAAGCGTATTTCGCGCGCGAGCGGGAAGCGCAGCCCTTGCACAATCGTCTGATGCTCCTTTGGGCTTCCACCAAACTGCCGGACGCACTGCCGGAGGCGGCTGGCCGATCTATCGTTGACGAGACCTGGCGGAAACAGGCGGCCGATGGCGGCTGGACGATCGACTCGCTGGGACCCTGGGCCGAGCACCCCGGCGCTCCGGCCGCGAAAGGGAGCGACAGCTATGCCACGGGACTGGCCGTATTTGTGCTTGAGGCGGCGGGCGTTTCCGCAACCGATGCGAGGCTGGCGCGCGCGGTGGCGTGGCTGGAATCGCATCAAGATCGCCAGGGAGGCTATTGGGAGGCTGTTTCAATGAACAAGCGGTACGAGCCCGGGTCAATGCAGTCGCAATTCATGCGGGATGCGGCTACGGCGTTTGCCGCGCTGGCGCTGAGCGAGGCATCCGAACGCAAGGGGAAGTAGTGGGGAAGGCGGCACATGGCGCCAGCCTACTTGAGAAGGCAGGCGAAACCGCCCGCCCCGCCGGCCCGTCAAAAACCGCATCAGGGGCTTCATGGGGAATCCGACCATCCATCTGTTTGTTTTCGACCGGTTTTCGGACTGGGAGCCCTCGTACGCCATTGCCCAATTGAATCATGCGTTCCGCGTATCGACCGTGGCGGTGGCGCCGGCGCCGGTGTTGACTGCCAGCGGCCTGCGCATTGTGCCGGACCTCACATTGGACAAGTTGCCGCCCGCGCATAGCGCGCTGCTGATTCTGCCGGACGGAGCGGCTTGGGAAGCGGGAGGAAACCGGGAGGGCGCGCGGAAAGCCAAAGAGTTCCTGGACGCCGGGGTTCCCGTGGCCGCCATCGGCGGTGCCGGATTGGGTCTCGCGCGGCTGGGCACAGCGGGATTCGCACGGGAGATCCTGGGCGCGCTCCGGTCTGGGCCGCTCCCGCAACCGGAACTCCGCGGCCCGCGGGCGAGGCCGGATGAATTGCGGGCGCTAGTGTGGTCCGATCCGGCCGGTGTCACCGATTCCCCCGTGTCGCGGAAGATCATCGTCTCGATTCATATGGGAGCGTCGGTACACATCGGCTGCCGAAGGGATGGCAAGTATCATTGCGGGCTGAGCGTCCACGGCGATATCGACATCATTCCGCCGGATACACCCAGCCGCTGGGACCTGCGGGAAAAGGACACGTCGTTCATTATACGCGTGCCTCTGAACCTCCTGAGCCTGGCGGCGGAAGAAGCGGGCGCCGATCCCACCGGTGTGGAGATCGTGAATCGCTTTCAGATGCGCGATCCGCAGATGGAGCATATCGGGTGGGCGCTGAAAGCGGAGATGGAGGCCGGCTATCCGAGTGGCCGGCTGTATATCGATAGCCTCGGAACGGCCATGGCCGCGTGCCTGGTGGACCGCCACAGTTCTCTCTCGCGGGCCCCGCGCACACGTTCGCAGGGGATGTCGGGATGCCGTTTGCGGCAGGTGCTGTCGCACATCGAATACAATCTCGGCCGCGATCTCTCGCTGAAGGAGATCGCCGGGGTAGCCGGCGTGAGCGTTTCGCATTGCAACGCGGCATTCCGCAGAGCGGTCGGCATGCCGGTGCATCAATACGTGATCGAGCGGCGGGTGGACCGGGCCAAGACGCTGCTGGGCGAAGGCAATTTGTCCATCAGCCAGATTGCCGTGGAAACGGGGTTTGCGCACCAGAGCCATCTGGCCTACCATGTTCGGCGGTTGCTGGGAGTGTCTCCGCTGAGCTTGCGGCAGACCGCATCGTGATGGCCCGAGGGGCCGTGCGCGGCCATCGGCAAGCTCGGACGGGGTGCTTGGCAGTTTTGGGGAAACCGCTCCCTGACGGTCGCGGCTCGGTAACGGTCGCGGCTCGGTAACGGTCGCGGCTCGGTAACGGTCGCTTTGATTGCCCACGGTTTACTGAGCCGCGACCGTCAGGGAGCGGTTTGTGCCGGTCCGGAATCCCCAAAACGGTTACGCGCCTGCGCGCACGTTGGCAGTGGCGAAGCACCGCGAAGTGTCATAGTATGGGAAGAAATAAGGGGGCCCGGGAGTGAACCAGATGCAGGACGAGCGCAACGGGCGTGTGCTCCAGTTTGGCGCCTTCGAGCTGGAAACCGGCACGGGCGAAATTCGCAAGCACGGAACCCGGATACGCCTGCAAGGCAAACCCCTTCAGATACTCCAGGCCCTATTGGATCGCCCCGGCGGCGTGGTCACACGCGAGGAACTGCGCGACCGGCTCTGGGCGGCCGACACTTTTGTCGATTTCGAGAGCGGGCTGAACACCGCGGTGAACCGTCTGCGCCTGGCTCTGGGAGACTCCGCCGACCGTCCCCGATACGTGGAAACGCTGGCCCGCAGCGGATACCGGTTCGTGGCTATGGTCAGCGAAAGCCACCCAACCGCGCTGGAAGAAAAGTTGGAAGAAAACGGGGCGCCGGCGCCGCCAGCTTTCCTTCCGGCGGCCGAACCGCCTCGGCGATCCTCTCGCGCATGGCTGGCCGCCGCGGCGATCGCGATCCTGGCGAACCTGGCGGGCTGGGTGATCGTGGGCCGCCCCAGGACCGCTCCGCTGCCCACTTTTCACCAGATTACCTTCGGACGAACGACGATCGCCGGCGCGCGCTTCGGACCGGACGGCCAGAACGTGATTTACGATGGACAGACCGTGCCCGGCGACCGCGAGTTGTACTTGGCGAATACCGTAAGCCCGGAATCGCGCCCGCTCGGTTTCCCGCGCGCCATGCTAGCCTCGGTGTCGCGCTCCGGCGAACTGGCGCTGCTCTTTTCCGGCGGACCGAGATCGGAGCGCAGTCTGGTGCGGGTGCCCATGAACGGTGGCGCGCCCCTCTCCATCGACCTCGGTATTTGGTCCGCGGACTGGGCGCCGGACAGTTCCAGAATGGCCGTCCTGCGTTACGGACCGCACCCCGAGAGCATTGAGTATCCGCGCAACAAGACCTTGTACGAGAGTACCGGATGGCTCTCGGACGTGCGGGTTTCGCCCTCCGGCAACGAGGTTGCTTTCATGGAACACCTGGTTATGGGGGACGATGCCGGGAGCGTCGTAGCGATCGACGGAAAAGGCGCGCGCCGCACCTTATCGGCCGGGTGGGCCAGCGCGCAGGGCTTGGCCTGGTCGCCCTCCGGCCGCGAAATCTGGTTCACCGCCGCGCGCACGGGAGTAACCCGCGCGCTCTATGCGGCCTCTCTTTCGGGCAAAGTGCGCCTGGTCGCCGCCTTTCCGGGTATTCTGACGCTGCACGACATCTCCGCTTCCGGCCGCGTCCTGATTTCGCGCGAACAATTGCGCGCCATGATGACCGCTCTGGTCGACGGAAGCCCCAAGGAAAAGGATCTTTCCTGGTTCGACTATACGACCGCCGAGGCCATTTCGGCCGATGGCCGGGTGGTGCTCTTCGATGAGACCGGAGAAGGCGGCGGTATCCATCACACGGTTTATATCCGCCGTGCGAACGCGCCCAGCGCCATACGTGTGGGAGAAGGTTATGGCATGGCTGTCTCGCCGGATGGGAACTGGGCGATCCTCAAGTCGGACCGGGATCAGACCACCTTGAATCTGGTGCCGTTGACGCCGGGCCAGCCGCGCTCTATTTCCGGACATAATTTGAGGTATGACTTCGTACGTTTCTTTCCCGGTGGAGACCGGTTGTTGGTAGGCGGCAGCCTGGCCGGCGCCCGGCCGCGCTTCTTTGTGCAAGCGCTCGATGGAAGTGCGCCGCGGCCGCTTGGCACCAGCGCATACTTCATGCGTCCCGCGATCTCCCAGGACGGCAAGCAGATCGCCGGCGTCGACGGCGAACGCAGGCTGCTGGTTCTGTCCGCCGCCGGAGGCGAACCGAAAGTGATCGCCACGGGTTTTGCGCCCACGGTACTGCGCTGGAGCCATTCCGGTAAAGCTCTGCTGGCCCAGGGCGATTCGGTGCCGGCCATGCTCTATAGCGTGGACGTGGAAACGGGGAAATCGAAGCCCTGGAAGGAAATCGCTCCGCTGGACTTGGCCAATGTCAGCAGAATCTGGCCGGCGTTCCTATCCCAGGACGAACACACCATCGTGTATTCTTACCCGCGAATCCTGTCCGAGCTGTTCGTAGTAGATGGCTGGCGTTAGGCGTCCGCCCCCCTGTTACATCATTGTTTTTAGCCCGCTTTAGCATTCGCTTTAGCCGGCCTTAGCCGGCTTTAGCTGGCTTTAGCCGGCTTTAGACAAAATGGCAAACTGTTTTGTAACAGTTGTTTAGCGGTATAGAAACAAGTTAGGCGCTATCCATTGCAAAAGGACCGCCCGCGGACGCAGAATCTCTGCATTGGTGTGGAGTAAGCCGTGTTGGGTGGTTGTTTCACGAATTGTTCGTCCCATCACGTTTCGTGCTGTTCGCTGCAGTATTGGCACATCTCCGCGATCCAGAACATTCAAGGAGGTATACATGCAGTTCCATCAGAAGCTGACTCTCAGCCTGGTAGCCGCTTTTTGTTTGTTCTCGCTACCGATGGCCCTTGCGCAAACAATTACGACCGGCGACGTGGTCGGCACGGTCAAAGACACTACCGGTGCCGTGGTGCCGGGCGCCACCATCACGCTCAGAAGCACGGACTTTGGCGACACTCGCACGCAGACTACCGACACGGTGGGCGCGTTTCGCTTCACGTTCCTGAAGCCGGGAAATTACGCCGTTTCGGCGACCGCCGCGGGCCTGAAAACCGATGTGCAGAAGCTTGCGGTGGAGGTCGGACAGGTGGCCACGCTGGACCTGATCGCCAAGGTCCAAGCTACCCAGGAGGTGATCGAGGTACTGGCCAGCGGCGCCGTTGTCGAAACCGAAAACGCCAACCTCAGCACCACTTATAACACCACGCAAATGGAAGAGCTGCCCACGCCGGGCGGCGATATGACGACCATCGCGTTCACGGCCCCCGGAGTGGTCGTGAGCACCGGCATGGGCTATGGCAACTTCAGCGCGCACGGCCTGCCCGGCGTTTCGAATTTGTTCACCATCAACGGGAACGATTACAACGACGCTTATTTGAACCTGAACAATTCCGGCGCCAGCAACTTGATGCTGGGAACCAATGAGGTGCAGGAAGCCGCCGTGGTCCAGAACGCTTACAGCGTGCAGTATGGGCGCGAAGCCGGCGCGCAGGTGAATTACATCACCAAATCCGGCACCAACGGCTTTCACGGCGACTTGAACTACAATTGGAATGGCGACCGCCTGAATGCCAACGATTTCTTCGCCAATACGTTTGGCGAGCCGCGCTCGAAAGCCATATCCAATCAGTGGGCAGCCGATGTGGGCGGCCCCATCCGCAGAGACAAAACGTTCTTCTATGCGGATACCGAGGGGCTGTACTACACGCTGCCTTCCACGGGGATCGTCACCATCCCCACGCCGCAGCTTCAGACCTACATTGCGAACACGATTAACCCGGCGCAGCTACCGCTCTACCAGACGGCGTTCAAGCTCTGGAACGGCGCGCCAGGCGTCTCCGGCGCGGTGCCCATCACCAACGGCAGCGGCGCACTGCAGGATGGCAACGGCAATCTGGGATGTGGGGTCCAAGGCTTTGCGGGGACTCCCGCCCCCGGCGGCGGAACGTTCGGCACCACCGTACCTTGCGGCCAGTCGTGGGCGGAAAGCGGCTCGAATACCAACAAAGAGCATCTCTACACTTTCCGCGTGGATCATTCCCTGACCGACAAGCAGAAGATCTACGCCCGCGTGAAGCACGACGACGGATTCCAGCCCACGACTACGGACCTGATCAACACCACCTTCAATGAACAAAGCGTCCAGCCGGAATGGGATGGAGCCATCAACTACACTTACGTGATCACACCGACCATGGTCAATAGCTTCATCGGCTCCGCCCTGTGGTACAGCGCATATTTCGGTCCCGCGAATGTAAGCGCATCGCAGCAGTTGTTCCCGACTGCATTCTTTTTTGGAGACGGCGGCGCCAACGGCGGCGGCTTCTATCCCGTGGGCTCCGCGTGGAACACTTTCCCGCAAGGCCGCGACGTGGGGCAGGCCCAATTGATCGACGACTTATCCATCACCCGCGGCCGGCACACCATCAAAGTGGGTGAAAACTTCCGGCGCAACCGGGTGAGCGATTTCGGATTGCTTTCCGGCACTACCGGGTACTATGCATTCAATTCGCTGGCCGACTTTGCCAACGGCAATCTCGATGCGGGCGTCGACAGCAACTATCAGCAGAAGTTTACTTCGATCACTACCGCGCACATCCGGCTGTATAACATCGGCGTCTACGCCCAGGACGAATGGGCTGCCGGCAAGAACCTGAAACTGACCTTCGGTATGCGCTTCGATCGGACGGGCAACCCGCAGTGCGTGGACAATTGTTTCTCGCGCCTCACGGCCCCGTTCACGTCGCCTAGTTTCCAGACGGGCGTGAATATTCCGTACAACCAGTCCATCGATACCGGCCAGAGCAGCGCTTATTATAGCGTGGACGCGATCGTTCCGCAGCCGCGACTAGGCGTGGTCTGGAGCCCCAGGGGCGCCGGGACCAATGCAATGGTCATCCGGGCCGGGTTTGGTCTCTTCGCGGATTTGTCCCCGGGTTTCCTGGTGGCCGGCTTGTATAATAACGCGCCGTATCCGTATGGCGCCTTCGTCAACAGCAATGCCGTGGAGGTGGGCTTGGCGAGCGACCCGTCGAGCGCCGCCGCCTTGGCCCAGAATGAGTTCAACGCCTTCAAGACCGGATTCTTCAATGGGTCCACGCTGGCTCAATTGAATAGCGCGGTCCCCGGCGGCTTCAACCCCATCGGATACTTTTCGATTCCCCAACACCTCAGCACGCCCGAGTATGCCGAGTGGAGTTTCGAGATCGAGCAACCCATCGGACCGAAGAACGTTCTGGTGGCTACCTACACGGGCAACCATGGTTATAACCTTTTGGTGCAAAATGGATTTGCCAACGCCGCGGCCTTGGGCGGGACGTTCAACGGCTTGCCGTCCGTGCAGCCCGACCCACGTTTCCTGGGCATCAACCAGATAAGCAACCAGGGCATCTCGAACTACAATGGATTGACCATCCAGTACCGGCGGGCCTTCGCGCACGGCTTCCAGGGCCAGATCAGCTACACCTGGAGCCACTCGCTCGACGACCTCTCGAACGGCGGTACCGGTCTTCCCTATACATTTACCGCCAATATCGTGACCAGTTTGATTAACCCGAACGTCAGGGCCAATTACGGTAATTCCGATTACGATATCCGCCACAACGTGGTCGGCGATTTCGTGTGGGATACGCCGTGGAAGTTTGGCAGCCGCGCCCTCAACGACCTGCTGGGCAACTGGTCGCTATCCAGCAAGCTTTACCTGCGGACCGGAGTTCCGGAAAGCATCACCGATAGCGTGCTGCCCGGCAACCTGGGCCTGGGCACCATACTCGACCCCATGCTGGCTACCGCCGTCACGACCATTCCGCATTCCTGCGGAAACGGCGCGGTCAACGGCGCGACGTCCTGCATGTCACAGGCGGATTTCCTGCCTTACGGCACGGAAACGAGCTTCGGCAACATTGGCCGCAATTCGCTGTTTGGCCCCGGCTACTTCAATATCGATACGACCCTGTATAAGAATGTTTACATCACTGAGCGGATCCGATTCGTGGCCGGCGCCAGCGCTTATAACATTCTGAACCACCCGCATTTCGCGGATCCCCTGGCGAATGTGGCGGGGGGCGGTTTTGGCGGCATCTACGGCACCGTGTCGCCCCCGACCAGCGCTTACGGCGCCTTCCAGGGATCCCTGGTTTCCGGCCGTGAAGTGGTGCTGACGGCTAAGTTCAGGTTCTAGCCGCAAGATAGGCTGGGCAGGCCTCCGGGTCTGTCCAGCCTCAGTACCCGGAACCACCCCGCCCCACGTCCCGCCCCACGCTTTTTCCTTCCGCCCAGCTTCCGCCGGTCAATAAGCACACCGGAGCTTTAGCGGGGCTAAAGCCCCGCGCCGGCTAAAGCCCGCCCTCCAATTCCCTCCAGCCAGGTTAGATGGTTAGGTCGTCGCTGATTCTTTCACCGGCTTGCCGTTTTCGGCGCGCGAGCCGTGGCGCACGGGGTTCATGGAAGAGGCGGCCTTCCCGGCATCGCTTGCGGGACCGGGAGATTTGCGTCCATTGCGGCGGTTGGCTGCGGTTTTCTTCTTTGATGTCATGTGGTTACCTCGTTTTTTCCAAACGAACCTACGGGGGGCGATGGGGAGACGCGGAGACGCGGCGATTGCGGGTGGGGAGTGCGGCTTCTCTCTGGCTTCAGATTAGCATCGCGGTGGGTTGGAAACGGGTGGGGCGCGAGGGGTAGGCTTGCAGGTAGTTGGAAAATTGGGTGAAGGGCGGGGGGAGGTTTTTTGGCGGACGTGTGACCGGCGCGGCCGGCGAGGGCAGGCCATCGGCCGATCCGGCATTTGCCACCTGCCGGAGGATCGCCATCGATATCAACTATCGGCACTGGGTCATTTTGAATTTGGAGGGCGGGCAATTCTGTTCGCAGCCGGCTTTCAGCCGGCTTAGGCGAGCTACGCAAGTGAGCTACGCTCGGCGTGGCGGGGCTAAAGCCCCGCGCGGGCTCAAGCCCGCCCCCAGGGTTTCGCCTGCCGCAAATGTAAGAAACTTGAGAGGCGAGCTACCCTCGCCGAAGGGCCGGTTCCGGAGAACTTGCGCACGGTCGAGAACCCACTGCGAGCTGTGCGGGAAGGGGCGGGTCTGGAGACCCGCCGCAGGCGTAGACGCCTGCCCCACGAGGTTTTCCATCCTGACAAAAGGCCAATCTCCAGAGCCGGCTGCGGGCAGAATTGCCCGCCCTCCAAATTCAAGCATCCCTTCCGCCGGGCTGTGTTATATTCGCGTGCAATGTTCAGATTCGCTCTCGTCTTTTGCGCGGCTGCCGTGTCGGCGCAGACGGCCAAGTCGCCTCCGACCCTGGATGAGTTTTTCGACGCGGTAGAGATCCGCGGCGTGCGGGTATCGCCGGACGGGCGTGCCGTGGCGATCGAGACGGCGCGCGCGGATTGGGATGCCAATCGTTTCCGGAACGATTTGTGGCTGTATCGCGACGAGGGTTTCCGTGCGCTGGTCCAACTGACGCGCTCGGGCCACGACCACGATCCGCAGTGGTCGCCCGATGGACGCTGGATCGCGTTTCTGTCCGATCGGGAAGCCGGCGCGCAGGCCGATGAGGCCGAGGATGCCGGGAAAAGCGGGAAGGCGGATCAGGTCTGGGCGATCGCGCTGAGTGGCGGAGATCCGTTTGCCGTCACACATGGCGAGGAGAAGGTGCATGCCTTCGCCTGGTCGGCCGATTCGAAGCAGATCTATTTCGCCACGCGCACGCCGTGGAGCAAAGAAAAGCAAGAGGCCTACAAGAAAGACTGGAAAGACGTGGTGGAGTTCCGCGAAGCGGAGCGCGGCGATGCCATCGCGCAAGTGCAGATCTCGACCGGCGCCGTGCAGCAGTTCTCCGCCACACCCTGGCGCGTGAAGCAAATGGAAGCCGCGCCGAACGGCAAGACCCTCGCGTTTCTGACCGATTCCATTTCCGAGCGGCAGGAGGCTATGGAGGCGTACGGCATCTATCTGGTCGACGCCGCGGCCGGCGGGGAGCCGCGTAAGCTAGTCGAGCGCCCGGCGGTGCTCGACAGCGTGCATTGGGCGCCCGATAGCCGGCATATCTTCTTCTCGTTCCTGAATGGGTCGGTGGAAGGCAGTTATCAGGATGCGCAGCCACGGGTGTATTGGGTGGATGCCGTAGCCCCGGCAGCGCGCCTGTCGCGGTGGGCCAAGTTCCCGGGAGCGGTAACCGGATACACAGTGACGCAGGATGGCGGCCTGCTGATCACAGGCCGCTTGGGCACCGACGTACAAATCTACCGCGAGGAGCCGCACGTCTTCGTGAAGGAACCGGGACGGCCGGGCACTTATGAACGGATCTCGGCGGCGGCGCACGCCATGCGGGTGGCGTTCGTACACTCGACTCTGACCGAGCCGCCGGAAGTGTATTTCGGGGACGGCGTGCTGGATGCGCGGCCGATCACGTCGTTCAACCGCCTCTTGACGGAGCGCACGCTGCCGGAAGGCCGGCCTTACCGCTGGACCGCCGACGATGGCGTGACGGTGGAGGGCATGCTGATTTATCCTCCCGGCAAGCTGGACGGGAAGAATTTGCGGATGCTGACGCTGATCCACGGCGGACCGGAAGACGCGGACGGCAACCACTTCGAAGCCGACTGGTATCAATGGGGATCGCTGGCGGCGGCGCAGGGCTGGCTGGTATTCGAACCCAACTATCGCGGCTCGGTGGGCTATGGCGACGAGTTCGCGCTGGGAATCGTGCCGAACATCGTATCGAAGCCGGGCAAGGACATTCTGGAAGGCGTGGACGCGCTGGTGAAGGACGGCATCGCCGATCCGGACAACCTGACGATCGGCGGATATAGCTATGGCGGCTATCTGACTAACTGGCTGATCACACAGAATACCCGGTTCCGGGCGGCGGTTACCGGCGCGGGAGCGGTGGAGCACGTGGCTAACTGGGGCAACGACGATACCACTTACGACGACGCTTACTTCCTGGGCGGCCTGCCATGGGACACGATGAAGAATTACAACGACGAGGCAGCCATCTGGCAGATGAATAAGGTGAAGACTCCAACACACATTGTGGGTGGCGCGGAAGATATACGGGTATCTGTGGGCGAACAGTATCTTCTGGAACGCGCGTTGCATGCCGAGGGCGTGCCGGTGAAGCTATTGATTTTTCCGGGGGAGGGGCATGAGATGGATAAGGATCCTTGGCACGGAAAGATCAAGGTGCGGGAGGAGTTAAAGTGGCTGGAGAAGTGGGTGGCGGCGCGGTAGCGGGTTGCGGAGAAAGGCAATTTGGCCGCGGATGGACGGTAGATAAACGCGGGTCTCGGGTCGCCTAGCTTACCGCGGCGACTTCCGAGGAGCCCGACAATTGGCAAGGCATGTCGATATCATTCTGTGATATCATCAATTTGTGAGGAAGCACCAGCGCGTGCTGGAGGCCATCTTCGAAAAGCGCGCCAACATCGTCTGGTTGGACATTGAATCGATGCTGCCGTACTACGGTGCGGAAATCTCAGAAGGCCGCGGTTCGCGCGTGCGAATCGCGCTCAATGGCGTCTGAGCTGTATTCCATCGCCCGCATCCGCGGAATGAGACCGACCGCGGCGCGGTTGCCTCCATGCAGAGGGTCCTGACGGAAGCAGGCATCGGAATCGGGAGGAAATCGTGACCTACAAGGGCTATCAAGCAAGAGTAGATCTGGATGAAGAGGCGGGGATATTCCACGGAGAAGTGATCAACACACGAGATGTGATCACCTTTCAGGGATCATCAGTCAAGGAGTTAAAGCGGGCGTTTGAGGATTCAGTAGACGATTACCTGGATTTCTGCGCTTCCCGAGGGGAAGATCCGGACAAGCCATTCTCCGGGAAAATCCTCGTGCGCGTACCGCCCGAACTACATCGCCGAATCATGACGGACGCCAAGCGCGAGGGTAAGAGCCTGAATGCATATGTCCTGGAAAAGCTACAGCCCAAATCGGCCTCGGCGGCTTGATCCTCGTAGCCCAGAATAACGGACATCAAGTTGTACCAACCTCTCATGACTCTCCGCGGAAAACCGCGCCTCGAGTTGGCCGTCGCGCTCGCCCTGCTGGTGTGGCTGGCGCCGGCCGCCGCGCCGCAAACGCAGGACACCGCGGAAGCGCATCTGGGCAAGGGCTACGATGCGCTGAAGCAAGACCGTTACGACGAAGCCGTCACCGAATTCCGCGCCGCTCTGCGCCGCGACCCCACACTGGCGATGCGCGCGCGATTTCCGTTGGCCGTGGCGCTGTTCGAGCTGAAGCAATCCGGCGAAGCGCGCCGGGAATTCGAAGCCGTGCGGCGCGAAGTGGGTGACCATCCCAACGTCTCCTATTACCTGGGCAGGTTGGACCTGCTGGACCAGAACTTCGCGGGCGCGGTCCGGAATCTGAGCAAAGCCATCGCCAAGCCGCCCTTCCCGGATACGGTGTACTACCTGGGCCTGGCGTGCTTCAAGCAGGGCGATCTGGCGGCGGCCGGGAAGTGGCTGCGGCAGGCCGCGGAAGCGAATCCGCGCGATAGCCTGGCGCGGTATCAACTGGCCATGGTGTATCGCCAACAGGGGCGCGAGGAGGAGGCCAAGAAGGCCTTCGCGGAATCGGCCGAGCTGCGGCGGCGCGATACCGATGAGAGCGAGTTGCGCACGGAATGCGCGCAAAAGCTGGACGCGGGTCCGCGCACCGAGGCCCACGCTTTATGCCAGCGGCTATACGACGCCGGCGACGCGGAGCGGCTGACCGCGCTGGGTACTATCTACGGCCAGCACGGCGACCTGGAAGATGCGCTGGAGCCTCTGCGGCGGGCCGCCGAGCTAGCCCCGGAAAGGCCGCAAATGCAGTACAACCTGGCGTTCACTTACTATCAAATGGGCCGGTTTGAGGAAGCGCGCGCGCCTATCGCCAAAGCCGTCGCGCGATGGCCGGACCTCTTTCAATTGAACTTCCTGTACGGCGCGGTGCTCGCGAAACTCGGCGACGATGCGGCGGCTTACCAGGCCCTTAGCCGCGCGCACGAGTTGAACCTGGAAGATGCGGGAGCCGCGGATCTGCTCTACCGGATCGCCGTGGGCCTGGCGGGGAAAAGCCTGGCCGCCCGGCAGTATCCGGATGCGCTGCGCTACTTCGGCGAAGCCGCGAAGCTGCGGCCCGGCGATGCGGAGGCGCGCAAGGGAATGGCTGCAGCGGAGGCGGGCCTGGCAGGAGGAGCACGTTAGAAGTTAGAAGACAAAGCTCCGAGGCAGGCGGCCTGCGAGGCCGCCGCAGGCTGCGAGCCTGCCCCACTAAGTTACAAGATGCCGCGCGGCTTGGGCGTGTAGCCCGGAAACACTCTGCTCAGATCCTGGTTTCCTAGCTGACCTCTAACCAATTCTCCCAAGACATCGCGGAAATCGGTCGTCAGAGCGAGATCGCGGGCTTCGTAGAGTTGCTCCGCTTCCAGTCCGGGCCACTTGCCGTACACCTTGCCTCCGCGCACACCGCCGCCCATCACGAACATGCAGTTCGCGTGGCCGTGATCGGTGCCGCGGTCGCCGTTTTCGCGTGCGGTGCGGCCAAACTCCGACATCGTCACCAGCGCCACGTCGCCCCTGCGATCGCCCAGGTCCGTCCAAAAAGCGGCCAGCGTCTGGCCGAAATCGGCGAGGCGCGTGGCCAACTGTCCCTGCGACGCGCGCGCGCCCACTTCGTTCACGTGATGATCCCATCCGCCCACATCGGCGAAGGCCATCTCCACGCCCACGCCGGCCTTGATGAGTTGCGCGATCTGGCGCAAACAGTCGCCAAACCGCCCCTTGGGATAATTCGCGCCGGCCGCCGGTTCATAATGCCGCTTCTGGACGGACTGCAGCAGCGACACGGCTTCGAACGTCTCGCGTCCTGCGGCGTGCAGCAACGGGTCCCGGCTATCGGCATACAGCGCCTGGAATGCGTCGGACGCCTCCGCGTTGCGCACTTGGAAGTCGCTCAAATTCTGCACGGCGACGGCGGGATTCGGGCCGCGCATGGCGCGCGGCAGCACCGGACCCATGGCCACGGCGCGTACCGGAGACGCGTGTGCGGCGGCATCCGCGCGCGGCAAGGCCCGGTTCATCCATCCGTCGGCGGTGGCTTTCAGGCCGGGAGTGGCCGATTCCATAAAGTCCTGCGCATCGAAGTGCGAGCGCGTAGGATCGGGAGATCCGGCGGCGTGTACGATGGCCAAGTGTCCGTCGTCCCAGATGGGCTTGAGTGGAGCGAGCGCCGGGTGCAGGCCGAAGAAGCCATCCAGGTCGATGGCGGCGTCTTCCCGCGCGGCCGACGCCCGTGCAGGACGCGGCACGGCGATCGTGGGCCGCATTTCGTAATAGCGTTTTTCGGTGTGCGGCACCACAATGTTCAAGCCGTCGGCTGCGCCGCGCTGGAAGATCGCCACCAGGATTTTCTTGCGCGGCGAGGGAGCGTCGGCGGCGTACAGCGCGCGCTGCAGCCACAACGGGGCTGTGCCGGCGCCCACCATGGCGAGCGCCGAGTTGCGAACGAATAATCTGCGGGTGGTCATACGGTTTACCCGATTACTTCTTCTGGAAGTCCGGAGACCCTAGCGCCACGCCCTCCGCGGACTGGGCGCTGTCGACTTTCACTCCTGCTACTTTGTTGTTTACCAGCGCGACGCTAAAGTTCATGCGCGCCAGCAGGCCGGCGGAGTTCAGCCACTCCTGGCCGGAGTTCGTGTAACCGGTCGGCTCGGCTTTGCGGTAGAGGGGCTCGCCGAGCTGGGTCAACTGGTTGTTGAGGCCGAAAGTGAAATCCACATCGGCATCGACCGCGCGCAGCGAACTGGCCACCATTTCAAGGGGTGATTTCATTTTGGAGCGGTATGCGCCGCGCGACCAGAACTCCGGCGAATCGAACATGGTTTTCAGTACGGCGCGCAGGTCGCCGTCCTTCTTCAGAAACGTGGCGGCCATGCGGTTCACTAGCGTTTCCGGCGGAACGTCGGCCACGAAGCGCATGGCCAGCTCGCGCGAAATGAAGCGCGCGGTGGCGGGATGGTGCGCGAGCAGATGCAGCACCCGGTAGCCGTCGCCGATGCCACCGCCGGCCGGAATCCGCACACCCAGCACGGTCTTTTCGCCATTGTCGTGCATGCGCGGATTAAACTCAAACTCGGCCACGCGCTGCGGCTGGCGGATGGTCCACCCGGTAAAGCAGCGGGCTACTTCGGTCACGTCCTTTTGAGTATAGCCGCCGTCCACGCCCAGCGTGTGCAGTTCGAGCAGTTCGCGCCCATAGTTCTCATTCAGACCGCGCTGCTGCCGCCGGCCGGCGGGGGATTGCGCGCCGGTCGACTGCCAGTTATCGAGATAGAACAGCATGGCGGGACTCTTCGCGGTGGCGCGCAGCAGATCCTCGAATTTGCCCAGCACGTGCGGGCGAATCTCATCGCGTTCGTAGGCGGTGACCAGATAATGGTCGGCGCCTTTATCGATGAACACGTTGAAGTGGTTATACCAGAAATCCGCGAGCACTTCCTGCAACTGCCGATTACTATAAACCGCGCGCATCAGCTTGGCTTCGGCAAGATCCTGCACCACCATGGCCTGCGGTCCGTTGGCGCTCTGGATGCGGCGGCGCAAGACTGGCGGCGCGGCGGCGAACAGTTGCATGCGCATGCCCTGTCCCATGCTCTCCAGCAACTGGTCCTGACGGTTTGGCGGAAACGAGTTGAACAGGTCGAGCTTCTGTTGCGGCGTGCCCGTGCGCAGGACGCGGAGTTGCTCCGGCGGGAGAAGCGCGGCAAGGTCGCGTGCAGGCGGCGGGCCACCCTCCTGGTCCGTCTTACCTTGCAAGCGCGCCGCCAGGCGGTCGACCATCATGCGCTTGTCGGGATCGTCGGGAAACGGAAGCCTGCCTGCCACCATGGCTTTGACGAGCGCGGGCGAAGGGTAGTTTTGGAGCATCTTCGCCGTGCTCATGGCGAGCGTATCGAGCGGGCGCAGCTTGGCTGCCAAGACGGGATTCTCGGGTATGCGCTCCGGATGGAGTTGCAGGCCGAGCCACTTCTTGAGACCCAGCGTTTGCACGCGCTGGATATCGCCTGGGCGAGGGCCGAAGGTGAGGCGATTCAGGACGTGCTCGGCTTTTTGCTCGTTCGAAATTTGCTGGTGAAATTGGGCGGTGGCTTGCGCGGCGGCTTGAGCGGACGGCTCAGTATTCTTCCTGGCATAGACGGAAATGCCGGCCAAGAGGCAAATACTTAAGCCGACAAATATGGCCGGAAATGATTTATTAGATGACACTGTACATATATAAACGCCGTTCGCGGTAGGGAGTTGCGTGAGGCTTGGCTCCGCCGGCGGCGCGCGAATCGCCCAAAAAAAAGGGCGGGTTCCCTCAATGGAACCCGCCCATGCCGAAAAACGCTGAACGACGGCATTGCGCGGCCGGCGATTCAACAACTGCCGCGGCTATTGAGCTTGTGCCTGTTGCGGCGTGGACTGCGCCGGCGACTGGGAGACGGAATAACTATCGTCCGCGCTGAAAACTTTGATTTCCACACGGCGGTTCTTGGCGCGCGCGGCCCGCGTGTGCCCGTCGTCCACCGGCTTCTCCTTGCCCAGTCCGATCATGTGGATGCGGTAAATGGGTATGTCGTGCTTGGCCACCAGGTATTCGGTGACGGCATCCGCCCGTTTGCGGCTGAGCGCTTCGTTGTACTCGCGCGACCCGACGCTGTCCGTGAAGCCTTCCACCGCGATGAAATAGCGCTTGTTATTCGACGCGCCAGCCACCATGCTATCCAGGTCCGCGCGGTCCTTTTCAGTGAGCGTGTACTTGTTAAACGCGAACGGAACCGTCAGATCCGCCACCTGTTTGTAGTCGTCCAGGTTCTTTACAACCTGCCGCAGGCTCTTGATCTCCTCGGAGTCCTGGTTTGCCAGAGACGACGCGTCATTGGCCTTGTTCATGGCGCTTTGCGCGCTGTTCTGGGCCGTCATGGCCTGCTCTTTCGCGGCGCTGACACCGGTTTGGGCCTTCTCGTCCACTCCGTTGATGTTGGCCGTCAGGTCCGTGCGAGTCTGCTGGATCTGCTGGCCGTTCTGGGTGGTCTGCGCGCCCACCTGATCCACCTTCGCCTGGATCGGGGCGGTGGTGTTCTGTACATACTTCTTGGTCGCGCAACCGCTGGTGATCAGGGTCGCGGCTACCAGACCTGCGCTGAGAATAGTGCGTGTCCGTGTCATAGTTAACTCCCGGCGCGTAGCGTTGCAATTTTCGCGCCGATAGTGCCGATTGCTGATAAAACGGGACTTACGTGTTCCGATTGGTGAGTTTTCATCCATTTCTTCCGTGCACTGGAAAACTTTACCGGGTCGCCGCATATTATGAAATCTTAATTCGTCGGCGCATCGCCGCGAATCGGCATGATATGTTCTTCGGTGATGCAACGCGTCATCGCCATATTCTTCACCGCGACCCTCGCAGCAGTGGCGCAGGACACCCGGTATCCTCCCGATGGGAGCCAGATCCCCGGCCCCGGACGAACATCCACTCCCGATTGGGTGGCGGAGCTCAGCGAGTGGCAAATCGCCGGCGCTGGCGCGCACGACGCCTGGCTTCGCGACCTGCGCCAGTGGCGCAGCGAGCGCCTGATCCGCATGGGCTACGACGATGCCGAATACCGGCGTTCCGAACTCCTCTGGACGCAACGTAATTTCATCCAGCCTCAGATGATGGCCGAAGAGCGCTATTTTTACGATCCCGCCACCGGAAACTATACTGTGGGCCGCTATCTGGACGATCTCGACAAGCGCTACGGCGGCATAGACAGCGTGCTGATCTGGCCCGTCTATCCGAATATCGGCATTGACAACCGCAACCAATGGGACTTGGCCCGCGACCTGCCCGGCGGCATCCCCGCCTTGCGCCGCATGGTTGACGATTTTCACCATCGCGGCGTGCGCGTGTTCTTCCCCAGCATGCCGTGGGACACCGGCACGCGCGACATCGGCGTACCGTACGGGACCGCCACCGCGCAGCTCATGGCCGAAATCGGCGCCGACGGCGTGAATGGCGACACCTTCGACGGGATGCCGCGCACTTATCGGACGGCCTCCGACCAGACTGGCCATCCTGTGGCGCTGGAGCCCGAAGGATCCCCGCGCGCCGACGAGATGTTGATGTGGAACAACCAGAGCTGGGGCTATTGGAAATTTCCGTTTGCTCCCATGGTGAGCAAGCTGAAGTGGCTGGAACCGCGCCACATGATCAACGTTTGCGACCGCTGGGCGCGCGACAAAACCGATAATCTGCAAGCCGCTTTCTTCAACGGAGTGGGCTACGAAAGCTGGGAGAACATCTGGGGTATCTGGAACCAGATCGCTCCACGGGATGCGGAAGCGCTGCGGCGCGTCGCCTACATCGAGCGGCAGTTCGCGGACCTGTTGGTCGCGCCCGGCTGGGAGCCCTATGCTCCCACGCTGCAATATGGCGTCTTCGCCACGCGCTTCCCCGGCCAGGACCGCACTCTGTGGACGGTGGTCAATCGCAACGAATACGATGTCGCCGGTGCGCAGATCCGCATCCCGCATACGGCCGGCGCGCGCTATTACGATGTGTGGAACGGCGCGGAACTCCAGCCGCGCATGGGGGACGCGGAAGCCGTGCTGAGCTTCCCGATGGAAGCCAACGGTTTCGGTGCAATTCTGGCGACGATGGCGGGCGGCGCGCCGCAGAATTTGGACGGCACGCTGGCACGGATGCGCCAATGGGCGCGCGTGCCGCTGGCAGGCGTTTCGCACGATTGGAAGTTCCTGCCGCAACACATGGTCGAGATGGCGCCCACCAAGCCGCCCTCCGCAAGTCCGGCGGGAATGCTGCCCGTGCCCGCCGGCGATTTCGATTTCCAGGTGACCGGTATCGAGATCGAGGGATCTAATTGGATCGGCCTGGACGTGCAGTATCCCTGGGAAGACGCGCCCCGGCGCGGCCACCACCAGCTTCTGCCCATGAAGGCGTTTTATATCGACCGCTATCCGGTGACCAACGCGGAGTTCAAGAAGTTCCTGGACGCCACTCAATACCATCCGAAAGACGATCACAACTTCTTGAAAGACTGGCGCGGCGGCACGTACCCGGATGGTTGGGCGAATAAGCCGGTCACCTGGGTTTCGCTCGAAGATGCGCGAGCTTATGCCGCGTGGGCCGGTAAGCGCCTGCCGCACGAGTGGGAATGGCAATATGCGGCCCAAGGCACGGATGCGCGGCTGTATCCGTGGGGCGACGCGTGGGACGATCGCGCGGTGCCCACGCCCTATCGCGGCCGCGATCTGCCCGGCCCCGCCGCGGTGGATGCGCATCCGGCCGGCGTCAGCCCTTTCGGCGTGATGGACCTGACCGGCAACGTCTGGCAGTGGACGGACGAATTCATCGACGAACGCACGCGCGCGGCCATCGTGCGCGGCGGCAGTTATTATCAGCCGCAAGGCTCCATGTGGTATTTCCCGCAAGCCTACAAACTGAACGAGCACGGAAAATACCTGCTGATGGCGCCCTCCAAGGATCGCGCCGGCACGCTGGGCTTCCGCTGCGTGATGGATGAATAGGACTCCAGTCCTGCGGCCCACCAATCGTGATGAAAATCCGCGTGGGGCGGCGCCATGCGCCGCCGAAGAGCGGGCCTGCGAGGCCCGCGCAGGCTTCGAGCCTGGCTTCGAGCCTGGCTTCGAGCCTGCCCCACGGCGGCGGACAGAATGTAGAAACGCAGTGGGCGCAGGGCGGGTCTGGAGACCCGCCGCAGGCGTAGACGCCTGCCCCACCTATTCATAGCGCAACGCGGCCAGCGGGTCCGTCTTCGCCGCGCGGCGCGCCGGCACCACTACCGCCAGCACCGCGACCGCCAGCAACAGAACCGGCACGACAATAAATGTCAGGGGGTCCGTGGCGCTTATCCCGTACAGCAAACTCGCCGCGAACCGGCTCACCGCCAGGGCCAGCGCAAGGCCGATCGCCACGCCGATCCCCGCCAGCGCCAGCCCTTGCCGCGCTACCAGCCGCAGCACGCCGCCAGCCCGCGCACCCAGCGCCATACGGATGCCGATCTCCCGCGTGCGCCGCCGGACCGAGTAACTCATCACCCCATATAGACCCACCGTCGCCAGCGTCAGACCGACGGCGCCGAACACTCCCAGCAGCAGCGCGCTCAGCCGCGGGATCAGCAGCGCTTTATCCAGATGCTCGTCCATGGTCTCGATGTTGGAGACGGCCAGATTCGGATCGAGCGCCGCAATCTCGCGGCGCACCGGGCGGATCATGGCATTCGGATCGCCGGCCGTCTTCACCACCAGCGAGATGCCGTAAAAGCTGAACACTTCCTCGGGACGGGCCTCCAAGTAAAGGAACGCGGCCACTGCCGGTTCCTCGCCCAGCGTCCGGGATTTGAAGTTCTTAGCGATGCCGACGACCTCATAAGTCTTGCGTTCCGCCGTGACCCGCCGCCCGATCGGATCCGCGTTGGGGAATAGGCGTTGCGCGGCCTTCTCATTCAGAATGACCGACCCGGCGTCGCTCTGCTTGTCGAAATCGCGGCCGCGCAGCAGCGGCAGTCCCATGGTTTCGAAGAGATGCGCTCCCGCGAAGTACACGTCGGCACCCACCGGCTTAGCGTCCTTGGACCCCTCGGCATTGAACTCGAAGCCGGTTCCGCCGATGCTCAGCGGAATGCTGTCGAGGTAGCTCACCGACCGGACACCTGGCAATGCCGACACGCGCGCGCGGAGTTCCGCGAGATATTGGCGGGTCTTTTCCGGCGAATACTGGCTGAGCTTGGGATTGGTCGCCATCAGCAACACATGGCCGGGACGCATTCCGATATCGATAGACGAAGCCCGCTGCAGGCTGCGCAGAAACAAGCCGGCGCCGGCCAGCAGGACCAACGAAAGAGACACTTGCACCACCACCAGCAGATTGCGCATACCCAGGCCGCGGAATCCGCCGAAGGCGTTATTCCGCTGCTTCAAGGCGCCGACCAGATCGGTGCGCGTAGCGCGGAGAGCCGGGGCGAGTCCGAAGATGACGCCCGTAAGAACCGCGAGCGCCGCGGTAAACCAGAGCACCCGCGCGTCCGGCGCAAAATCGAACCGGATGGGTAAGGGCAGCGGCAGATTGAAGCGCGAGAGGGCTACGGTGGCGGCGGCCGCCAGGGCGAAGCCGCCCACCGCGCCGATCAACGATAACAGCACGCTTTCGGTGAGCAACTGCCGGACCAGGCGCGGCCGGCTCGCGCCCACCGCCAGGCGTATGCCGATTTCGCGCTGTCGCGCCATGGCGCGCGCCAGCATCAGGTTGGCCACGTTGGCGCACGCGATCAACAGCACCATCGCTACCAGCACGGCCAACACGGCCATAAAGCCGATCGCGAAGCGGTTCACATCGCCGAAAAGCCCGCCGGAATCTGCCAGCCGGATCGCGGCGCGCGGCTTCTCGTTCTTGCGGTAAGTGTCGTCCAGACGGCGCTGAATCACGTTCAACGCGGCGGCGGCCTGGGTGCGGCTCACGCCCGGCTTCAGCCGGCCTTCCAGCATCAGCCAGTGACTGTTGCGTTTGGCAGTCAGGTCGTCTTTGACCAGGTCCGGCATGATCTGGCCCACCATGGAAAGAGGCACCCAGAAATCCGCCACCACCGCGCGGTCGGTGCCATGGAATCCGGGAGGCATCACGCCGATGATGGTATAGCTCCTGCCATTCAGCGTGACTTGCCGGCCGACCGCATCCGCCGCGCCCGCGAAGCGGCGGCGCCATAGCGCGTTGCCCAGTACGACAACAGGGTTACCGCCAGCCGCGCGATCTTCCGCGGGGGTGAATCCGCGTCCGATCGCCGGCGCGATTCCGACCACCGAAAAATAATTGCCTGCCGCCACCTGCCCCCAGATCCTTTCCGGTTCGCCGGCGCCGCCCAAATTCGCTGGGATAAAAGGGAAGTGCGCCGTCACGCCTTCGAATACCTGGGAGCTCTGATCGCGATAGTCGATGTAGTCCGGGTAGGAAGACGTATTGCCCTGGTTCAAACTCACCAGCCGCGAGGCTTCCCGCACAGGCAGTGCGCCGAATAGCAAGCCGTTCGCGATGCCGAACACCGTGGCGTTCGCGGCGATCGCCAGCGCGACCGAGACGGCTACGGCGGCGGTGAAGCCGGGATTCTTCAGCAGCGTGCGCGCCGCGAAGGTCAGGTCCTGCTTTACGGTGCTGAAGAAGTTGGATTGTGTCATAGCGGCCTCGCTGTCCCACTATACTGACGATAGGGACAGACTCTTATGAACAAGCTCTCTGGATTTTTCATCGTCGTTCTGCTAGCCGCGCCGGCCGCCACCACCGCTCCCGCGCAAACCGCGAGCCCGGATTCCGCCACTATGCAGGCGCTGCTTTCCGAAGTCCGCCAGTTGCGGCGCACGGTGGAGAAAAACATGTCGTTGGGCCCGCGCATGCAGGTTATCCTGCAGCGCGCCCAGTATCAGGAACAAAAAGTGTTGCGCGCCCAGCAGCAACTGGACGACGTCCGCAAGCAAGTCTCCGATCAAACGGCCCGCCAGAACGCCGCCAACGATCGCCTGGCCAAAATCGAACAGGATATTTCGAACGAATCCGACGCCGCCCGCCGCGCGCAACTGGAAGACATTCGCGCGGGTTTGAAGATGGTGGTCGGCAACGGGCCGGATCAGCAGTTGCGGGCCCGGGAAAGCGAGCTCTCCAACTCGCTCGACACCGAGCAGGCGGCCCTTAACGAATTGAACGAAAAGCTGGACGCGCTGGAGCGCCAGATCGAAGCTCCGTCCGCCCAGTAGCCGCGCCGGCCTCGCATGCAACCGTCACAAACCAAACTCGCGACGCCGCCGCCGGCCGGCCCGGTGTTGGAGCGCGAGCGCATCCTGGCGCTCGATCTGTTGCGTGGATTCGCCGTCCTCGGCATCCTGGTGATGAACATCCAGGCGTTCGCTGAAATCTTCGCCGCTTATGAGAACCCTACCGCCTACCCGCATAGCCTGGAGGGCGCGGACTACTTCGTCTGGCTCGTCAGCCATCTGTTCGCCGACGAAAAAATGATGGCCATCTTCTGCATGCTATACGGCGCTGGCTTGGTCTTGCTCACTTCGCGGATTCAGGCCCGCGGCCAGCGCCCCTGGCCTGTCTACCTGCGCCGCAGTTTTTGGCTGCTGATCTTCGGTCTGATGCACGCCTATTTGCTATGGTCGGGCGACATCCTGGTCTCTTATGCGATCTGCGGCGTGCTGGTATACCCGCTGCGCAACCTGGCGCCCAAGCGCCTGCTGGCGATCGGGTTGGCCGTGGTAGCTCTCGGTTCCGTGCTGGCCCTGGCCGGCGGCTGGTCCATGCAATTCTGGTCCCCGAAACAAATAGCCGATTTCATGACGGACGTATGGCAGCCGACCGCGCAGCAGACCGCCGCCCAAATTGCCGGGTATCGCGGCGGCTGGCTGGCGCAGATGCCATTCCGCGCCCAGGAATCGCTGGTCACCCAAACCTCCGGTCTGGTGTTCTTCACTCTTTGGCGCGCGGGTGGGCTGATGCTCGCCGGGATGGCTCTCTATAAATTAGGGCTGCTGACCGGGAGCCTCTCGCTGCGCCTTTATCGCAATCTGGCGATCGCCGGAGCGCTGTTCGGCCTGCCGCTGATCGCGTACGGCGTCCATCGTAATTTCGAGGAGCGGTGGAACGCGCGCTATGCGTTCTTTGCGGGCTCTCAGTTCAACTATTGGGGCAGCTTGGGCGTCAGCCTGGCCTGGATTTGCCTGCTCATGATCGCCTCCCAGACGCCGGCCCTGCGCGGCGCCGTCAACCTGCTGGCAGCCGCGGGCCGTATGGCCTTCAGCAACTACATCCTGGAGAGCGTGCTGTGTACGCTGCTCTTCAATGGAACCGGATTCGGCCTTTTCGCCAAAGTCAGCCGCATTGAGGAAGCCTTGGTCGTGCTGGCTGTCTGGATGGTGGTCCTGGCGTTCTCCCACTTCTGGATGCGGCGCTTCTTTTTCGGCCCGCTGGAGTGGTTGTGGCGATCGCTCACTTACCGGGAGCGTGAACCCTTCCGCCGGCGATTGCCCCGGTAGGGCGGCGCCATGCGCCGCCGAAGGGCGAGCGTAGCTCGCCTGGGGCGAGCTTCGCTCGCCGAAGAGCGGGCCTGCGAGGCCCGCGCAGGCTGCGAGCCTGCCCCACGGCGGCGGACAGAATGTAGAAACGCGGTGGGTTTTCGACCCGCCGCAGGCGTAGACGCCTGCCCCACCAATTTAGCCAAGTACTAAGCCAGGATTTAGCCAACTGGAACTCAAAAAGTGCCGCCACGCCACGAGGCTACCAAACTGAATTGGGCAGCGCATGGCGCTGCCCCACGGCTGCGATCCACCGTAGAGCGGTGCTTTTCAACCATCCGGGGCCGCCCCGGCGAGCCGTCAAACGATTGGCAGTCAACACGTTGCAGTTTGGCCCGCGGCGTGCCCATACTGGAAGCGTGAAACCCCAAGGGAGGTCGATCATGAAAAATATATTAATTCAACAAGTTCTTCGCCAGGCGGTGTGCCTGGTTTGTGTGCCGCTTCTGGCGGGCGGCCTTTTGGTCGCGCAACAACCGGGAGTTCCCCCGCAAGCCCCCGCGCAGGCTCCCGCTCAGATGCTAACTCCGCAACAGTTGGAGACTATGGTTGCACCGGTGGCACTCTATCCGGACCGCTTGCTCGGCCAGATTTTGGCCGCGTCGACCTATCCTCTGGAGATCGCCGAGGCAGCCCAATGGCTGCCGCAGAATTCCAGTCTCCAGGGTCCCCAACTGGTGGACGCCGCGCGCCAGCAGAATTGGGATCCGAGTGTGCAGGCCTTAGTGGTATTCCCGGACGTGCTGAACCGGCTGAGCTCCGACATTCGCTGGACGACCGCCTTGGGCAATGCCTTCCTGGCTCAACAAGCGGATGTCATGAGCGCCGTGCAACGCATGCGCGCGCGAGCGCAGACATCGGGTAAACTGCGGTCCAACGGGCAGCAGACCGTCACCAGGGAAACCGAGGGAGATCAGTCGGCCATCGACATTGAACCGGCCAATCCCGAGGTGGTGTACGTGCCTTACTACAATCCTCAGTACATCTGGGGACCGCCCGCCTATGGCTATTATCCGGGGTGGGATTATCTGGACATCGGCTATGGCTTCGGCTATGGTTTTGGCCCCGGCATTTACATCGGCGGATTCTTCGGCGGCCTCGGATGGGGCGGCTGGGGCTGGTGGCCAAACTGGTTCCGCGGCGGGATATTCCTGAACGGCGGATTTTTCGGTCGTTACGGTTTCGGCGGACGCGGATTTGTCGGCGGCGGCTTCTGGGCGCACAATGCCGCACACCGGCTGGGTGTGGCCTATCCGAATGGCGCGCTCAGTCGTCGCTATGGCGCAACTTCGGCGGCCAGCGTCAGATCTTCCACATACGCCGCGCCGCGGGCCAGTGCGGCGTCCAGGGCAAGTGCCGCGCCGCGTGCCTCTGCGTCGGCCGGCGGTTGGAACCGTTTCGGCGGCCAGACTGGGACATCCCGCTCCTCGCAAGCGTATCGGGGGAGCAGCAGTGGTTACCGCTCCAGTCCGTCATACGGCAGCAGCCGCACGGCGCCTGGCTCCGGCTATCGCTCCAGCCCGTCATATGGCGGAGGATCTCATGCCAGCCCCTCTTATCATAGCGGCGGATCGAGCCATTCGAGCGGCAGCGTCCACAGCAGCGGCGGAGGCGGCGGCCACAGTAGCGGCGGCGGCTCCCACGGTGGTGGTGGCGGCGGCCACGGCGGCGGCGGTCACCGCTAGGAATTCGCCCTGATCGGGATCCCCGGGGCAGGCGATAAGCCTGCCCCGGGCGAGCTTGGCTCGCCTGACACAGGCTGAAGCCTATGCTACCAGCGGGGCTGAAGCCCCGCGCCGGCTAAAGCCCGCCCTCCAATTCCTGGTCCTGGTACCCCACTCCCCAGCGCTGCTTGCCTGCTGGCGGTTGCCCTCCCTATACTAAAGAGACGCTCCCGCCGCCCACTTGACAAGGGCTCGCCGGGACCCCCGGGGGTAACCGCTAATGATGAACGGTCTGGTTCGGCGCAGTCGGATCTTCCTTCCCTGTTTGACTTTGGCGCTTGCCGCCCCCATCGGCGCCCAAACGTCCGTGACTCTTACCTCCCCTCCTCAATTCCCCAACACGGTCGAGGAGACTACCAGCCTGCCCCAAGCCGCGACACTCCAGAATGTCCAGACCGCTACCCTCACCATCACCAAGATCGCGGTCAGCGGCAATTTCGCGATAGCCAGCGGTGGTACGTGTCCTTTGAGCGGCAAGATCGCCAAGGGCGCAAGCTGCACGATCCTGATCACTTTCACCCCTAAAACGACCGGCACTTTGAGCGGACAGCTCACGGTCACCGACAGCGCCACCAACAGTCCACAGACCGCTACCGTTACCGGCTCGGGCATCCTGCCGGTAACCTACAACCCCACGACGTGGTCCTTTGGCCAGGTACCTCTCGGCGAGACCAGCGCCGCCGAAACCTTCACTCTCACGAACAACCAATCCACCACCCTGATCTTTACCAACATTACCGCCACGCCCGTAGCCAACTTCGCCATCGTCAGCAACACTTGCGGCACCAGCATCGGCCAGCTCTCGTCTTGCACCGTCGGCGTTACATTCACCCCCACGGTTACCGGTGCAGTGAAGGGCGGCAAACTCACGTTCGCCGATACGGCCTCCAACTCGCCTCAGATCGCGACCCTTACCGGTACCGGCGTCGCGGCCGCCCTGGAGTCGATCGCCGTCACCCCTGGAAACGACCCATCCGTCTATGTGGGCGGCACGCAGCAATTCACCGCCACCGGCACTTACAGCAACGGCACCACCAAGAATTTGACAAACAGCGTTACCTGGACCTCGGTCCCGCTCGGCATCGCCTCCATCACGAGCACCGGACTGGCCACCGGCACCGCGGCCGGCACGTCCACTATTACGGCTGCCTTTGGCTCGGTCACCGGCAACGCTATGTTGACCGTCGTTCAGCTATTCGCCCCCACCGGCAGCTTGAATACCGCGCGCTACAACCATTCCGCCACTTTTCTAAATACCGGCCTGGTGCTCGTCGCCGGTGGCATCGGCCCCGTGCCCGGACAATCCGGCGCACTGGGTGAGTTGGCCAGCGCGGAACTGTACAGCCCAGGCGCCGGGGACTTTGTGTTCACCGGAAACCTGAACACCGCACGCGAGCAACACTCCGCCACGCTGCTGAACAGCGGCACGGTCCTGATTGCGGGCGGCTCCGGCGGGGACGGCGAATTGGCCAGCGCGGAACTCTACAGTCCCAGCGCTGGGACCTTTGCGGTTACCGGCAACCTGAACGCCGCGCGCTATGAACACACTGCCACCGCACTCCCCCAGGGCGGCGTGCTGATCGCCGGCGGCTACGGCGGCGGCAGCGTATTGGCCAGCGCTGAACTCTACAACCCCGCCACCAGGATGTTTAAATTCACCACCAGTCTCAACGCGGCCCGTTACGACGCTACGGCCACGCTACTGCAGAATGGCCAGGTGCTCATAGCCGGCGGGGCCGACGAAAACGGTCCATTATCCAGCGCCGAGTTGTTCGACCCCACTAACTCGACCTTTACCTTCACCACCGGCAGCCTCAACGTGGCCCGTTCCGGAGCAACCGCCACGCTGCTCAATACCGGCAATGTACTGATTGCCGACGGTTATAACTATTTGATAACCGGTCCTTTGACCAGCGCCGAGATATACAACCCATCCACGGAATCCTTCACCCCCACTGGCAGCGAAGAGAGCACGGCCTGGCTGGGAACCGCGACGCTGCTCACCAACGCCGATGTTTTGGCCGCGGGCAGCGCGCTCAATTCCGCCGTCCCCGAGCTCTACAACCCCGGCGCCGGAACGTTTTCCGCCACCAGCGGAATGATTACGCCGCGCGACCTCCAGACCGCCACGCTGCTCACCGACGGCGCGGTTCTGATGGCCGGCGGCCATAGCGACTTGACCAACACCGTGCTGTCCGCCGCGGAGCTATACGAGCCGACGACGCTGGCGCCGCCGAGCCTGAGCTCGATCGCCATCACGCCGTCTAATCCGACGCTGGGGGTGAACGGCACCCTGCAGCTTATCGCCACCGGCACCTTTAGCAACCTCAGCACCCAACAACTCGCCTCCGTCGTCTGGACTTCTTCCAATATCGCGGCGGTCACCGTCACCAACGACATCACCAACTCCGGAGTTGTCTTCGGAGCCGCCGCCGGCACCGCCATGATCAACGCGTGCACCGGCACGATTTGCGCGCCGCCGGTGTCCATCACCGTTCCATAAGCGTGGGGCAGCGCGGTGCGCGGCCTCGGTTCGCTAGTGTCCGGCCCGCCTAATAATTGAAAAATATCAAGATCTGCGATGTGGGGTGGCCCGGTTAGTTTGGGGGGCGGAGCTTTCCAGCGGGTCCAGCCGGCTCCAAGGCAGGCTTCGCGCGCCGCGATGTTGGCCATTTGAGTCAGGTAGCCCGCGTGGCGCACGCACGAGTGCGTGCGCCACGCGGGCTACCCAACTGAAATGGCCAATCTCCAGAGCGGCATCCGGACGCCGCTTCACAAAAAGGCCAACGTCCAGCCAGCCGCCTGAAAGCCGGCTGCGGGCATAATTGCCGGCCCTCCAATTTATGCAGCATCGCGTATGGAATCTGTTGTCACGTATTAGCTGGGACTACTGCCCAACTTTGCGAGCAGGCCCCGATCCACCTTCGCCTTCACCGTGCGGCGGTCCAGCCCGAGACGCCGGGCCGTTTCTTCGTAGCTGCCTGTGCGGCTGTAGACGATGGTCACATACCGCGTGAGTAACACATCGGCGGAGAGACGTCCGGCGCGGGCATCCAGCGCGAACTGCTCTACCGGGTTGCGGGCGCGCGGCCGCGAGGGTTGGTAGTTGCGGCGGATCAGCACATTCTTCACGCACTGTTCGAGTTCCCGGTAGTTGCCCGGCCAGGCGTAGTCCGCCGGCAAATTGGCGCCCACCCAGTCGAGCACCTCACGCGCCAGCGCTTCCGCCTCCTCTCCCGCCACGCGGCGCGACATATAGAAGACCAGCTCCCGCAGAACGGCGGGCGAATCCGCCAGTTGCTCGGCCAGCGCGGGAGTGACCACCTGATCGGAGCACAGGCGGTAATATAGGTCCTCGCGGAATCGCCCCTTTCCGATCAGCGCCGCCAAGTCGCGGTTGGTGGCGGTGATCAGTTTGCCGCGGAACTGCCGGCCGGCCGTATCGCCAACCGGGTGGAAAGTGCGCGTCTCGATCACGCGCAGCAGCTTCACTTGAATGGCCGGGTCCAGATCGCCCAGCTCGTCCAAGAACACGGAGCCTAGTTCGGGGCAGGTTTCGAGCCAGCCTTTGCGGTCGGCGATGGCGCCCGTGAAAGCGCCGCGCCGATGTCCGAACAGCTCCGACTCCACCAGCGTCGGAGAAAGCGCCGAGATATTGATGGGGTAGAACCCGCAGTCGTCGGCGAAGGCAAGCCGCCGGTCGTCGAAGGGCACATAACGGGATTGCGCGATGGCGCGCGCGACCAGTTCCTTGCCGGTGCCCGATGGGCCGGTGATCAGGGTGGCGAACTCGCCCATGCGCGCGTAGAGCGTGCGCCGGTAGCGGCGGATATCGTGGGTGAAGATGGATTGCCAGATCGAAGCGCGCAGCCGCGCGGCCGGCATGGAACTGCCGATGATGTCGCGGAAGACCTGCTCGAAGGCGCATTGGATCTGGCGGAAGCACGCGAAGGTGTGGCGCGGATCGTGGCCGGTCGGAAAGCGCAGGCCGTCGATGTGGAAGAAGCCGCGCCAGTCGGCCAGGAAGTTGTTGTAGAAGCGCCAGCGCGCGGGGTCGCTCTGGCTGGCGGCAGGTCCGAAAGCGGCTGCGAAGAAATGGCGGTAGTAGCGCTGGTAGAGCAGGTGCAGGACCGCGTCTTCGTACAGGATGAGGTCCGCCGCCTGGGCTTGGGCGCCCTCGCGCAGCCGCGCCCGGAGCGCCGCGGCCAGCGCTTCCAGCCGTTCCACGATGCGCCAGACGTTGGCGCGCGGCTGTTCCGGGTCGCGGACATGCTGGCTCCAAACCGGCTCGCCGGCCACGAAGGCGTCCCCGAGCACGGCCTGCTCGAATTCCACCCACTCGGGAAGGAACGGGTTGGCGTAGGCGAGCTGGGAGACAGCGGATAGGAAGGCGCGCTGCTGCGTGGTCAGGAAGGGCATATGTACATCGAGGAAAAGGTCTCTCGGCCTTTCCTTCTTCATTTTATTTGGGAACAAGGTCAATAAGTTGCTTATTTACTTATGCTTGTAAAAATCCAACAAACCAACTTCCGCTTGTTACGCGGCAAGGGGAGGAAGGATTGGTTCCAGATTTCCCGATCTTTAAAGTTACCACGGAGTTTGTGCGGGAGCCGCTCGCCGGAAGTCCGGGTGTCGGCGGATCGGCGTTAAATGGTTGAGGGCACGGGCTGTGACGGGAAGACTCGATTTCATGCAAAGGGTGAACTGCAAAGAGCTAACCGCGAACACCTTGCGCAACAATCCTGTTGTGCGACATAATTGTTGCATGCCGTGCAATTTCGTAGGACCGCCAGTTCGGGGCGCCGACTGCTACGGGCGCGAAGCGTTCGTGGATCTGGTTTGGGAAAAGCTGAGCTTCGGACATGTCCTGCTGGCATCGCCCCGGCGCTTCGGCAAGACTAGCGTAATGTACCGGCTCATGGACGAGCCGCGCTGGGATTACCGGCTGGTGCATTGCGATCTCGAACACTTCCTGGAACCCGCCGACCTGCTAACGGCGCTGGTGGTGCAACTCTCGCGCGACGATGTCCTCTCTAAGATCGCTTCCGCCCTCAGCTTTGTACCGAAGAAAGCGTGGCAGGGTTTTCGCGCCAACGTGGAGGAGATCGAACTCCATAAGCTGAAACTCAAGCTCAAGGAACAGATCCGGCCACGCTGGCAAACGAGCGGCGAAGAGCTGTTCGATGCGATCGCCCGAATTCCGGAAACAAAGGTGGTGTTCCTGCTGGATGAATTTGCCGTGATGATCGACGAGATGGCCCACCTGGACGCGCACAGAGAAGACGCGCGGTTGATGCTGCGGTGGTTGCGCCATCTCCGGCAATCGCCGCGCATTCAGAATGTGCGATTTCTGGTGGCCGGGTCGATCGGCATTGGGAACGTGCTCAGCAATCTCGGGGAGAGCGCGTCCATGAACGATTTCGCCCATCTGAAGCTGGAGCCATTTACCGATGCCGTGGCGGACCAATTCCTCCTGGCGCTATCGGAATCGCACGATATTCCCTTGTCCACAGCGGCGCGAAAGAAGGTGCTGGATCTCATTGGCACGCCCGTGCCGTACTTCCTGCAGATCATGTTTTGGGAGATTGAGAGGTCTTGCAAAGGGAGCGGGATTACGCCGACGCCCGCGACCGTAGAGACGCTGTATCCCAGCACGGTGCTGGGGGCGGACTGCAAGACCTATTTTGACCACTACTACGGCCGGTTGCGCGACTACTACGACAAGCCGGACGAAAAGGCCGCCAAGGCCTTGCTGCGCACCATCGCGAACGATGGCGTGCTGAAGCGGGAGGCCTGCTACTACCTCTACCGGAAGGAATGCGAAGTGGCGGATATCGAGCGCTTCAACGGTCTGATGGCGAATCTGGAAAACGATTTCTACGTCGGATTCAACTACGGGCAGAACACGTACGAGTTTTCCTGCAAACTGCTGCGCGATTGGTGGCTGCGGCATTACGGGATGGAGTGCTGAAGTGGAGCTCTACTACAACCCCGAGCAGATGCCGCCCGCGGAAATCAAGCAGACCTTCGTGGGCCGCGAGGTAATGCTGAAGGAGTTGCTGGAGCTAGTGCGGCGGCAACCGCAGGGCGCGGGCGTGCAGCACGTGGTCCTGGTTGGCGCGCGCGGCATGGGGAAGACCACCATACTGCTGATGCTGCAATACGCGGTGCGGGAACGCGATTTGCACCAAGAGTGGCAGCCGGTGCGGTTTCCCGAGGAATCCTACGCCATCACGGATCTGGCGGACTTCTGGCTGGCGACGATCAGCCACCTGGCCTACGAAACCCACGACATGGCACTGGCGGCAAGCGGCGCCGCGTTGCGGAACGAATATCGGCCCTCCGTCGATCTGGCCGGCGCGGCGCTCGCCACTCTAAAAGACTGGAGCCACCAGAATGGCAAACGCCTCCTGCTGCTGGTGGACAACCTGGACATGGTGCTGAGCCAGATCAACAACACCAGGGAGAATGCCCGGCTACGCGACGCGCTCATGAACGACGGCACGGTCATGCTGGTGGGCGGCGCGACGTCGTTCTTTCACGAGGCGCGCGCCTACGATCAGCCGCTCTACAACTTCTTCAAGATTTGGCATCTGGATGCGCTGGATGGCGGCCAGATCAACCAGTTGCTGCTGCGCCGCGCGGAAGCGGATAAGCGGACGGATTTCGAGCAGCAGCTTCAGAAGAACGAGGCGCGGATCAAGGTGCTGCATTATTTCACGGGCGGCAATCCGCGCCTGGTGTTGATGCTCTACCGGATTATTGCGAGCTCGGATTTGATCGACGTGCGGCGGGGCCTGGAGAAGCTGCTGGACGAAGTGACTCCTTACTATAAGGCGAAGATTGAAAGCCTGCCGCCGCAGCAGCGCAAGATTCTGGACCATATTGCGCGGGTTAGCGCGCGCACGGGTTCCGGGCTGACACCGACCGAAATTGCGGTGGAAACCAGGCTGCCGGTGAATCAGGTGACCTCGCAGTTGAAGCGCTTGTCGGGATTGGGATACGTGCGCACGGCGAACGTGCGGGCCAGAAGCTCGTGGTATTCGCTGGCGGAGCCGTTGTATGCGATCTGGCACCAGATGCGGTTTGGGCGGGAGAGCCGTGCGCGGATGGCTTGGCTGGTGGAGTTTTTGAAGGCTTGGTATTCGAGCCGGGAGATGTTCGATGAGGCGGAGAAGTTGGCCGCGCGGTTCGCAGAGTTGGTGAGGGCGGGCGAGAAGGCGCTGGCCGTCGAGACGCTGGATTACCGGCAGTATCTTACAGACGCGATGGATGGGCCATTTAAGGGAAGTGCGACCGATCGATTAGTCAATGACTGCCTGGATGCGGGGGACACAGATCGAGCCCGAAGCAAAGTGCGCAGCGATGGCCTAACGCAGTTGTGCCGCGCAACGGTGCAGCGACTCACCGATAATGGACTCATCACCAAACGTCGAGCTCAGGCCGAGGGCAATCGGCGCCTGCAATGGGCTGCCGGTCTCGCAGAAAATACTGATCCCGAAGCGCGGTTGAGCTGGCTCAATTCTGGGGGCCTGCCCCTGCATGAGTACCCTGACCTGTGGTTTCTCCGTGCGTCCGCTATGCACAGACTTGGGCGGGATGAGGAAGCGCTTGAAGATCTAGAGACGCGCGCTCGTTTGATTCCAGCTCCCCGGGACGCACTGTTGAGGGCCGAGGTTCTGTTCAATCTGCGTCGATTCCGCGAAGTGCTCGGCATTTTCGACCGGCATGCGGACGAATTCGCCCCGGACCCGACCGCGCAGATTCTCCTCGCGTGCACCGCCGCGATGCTCGGGGATCTTGACAGGGCGATTGCGGTCTGCGAAGCCGCGCTGGCACGAGAGGAGGACACACCTCTGCGGCAACTCCTCGAGACATTGCGAGCATGGCGCCACGAATGTAGCGAGCGGCCTCTGAATTTCTTCATTCTACTGATCCGTGCCAGCGCTTTCGCAGAGGCCCGCAAGCTCTGGAACGAGAAGATCCGAGGGACGCTCTCGGTTGCCCAAATGGTCGCGGGCTTCGCGGCTATAATCAATGAGGAAAATCGCCACTTCCTCCGTACGCTGATCCGCGAATCGAACCTCGACGACGAACTCCTCCCCCTAGTCGTCGCGATGGATTACCTCGAAACCGGCGATCGAAGCCCGCTCGAAAAGCTTTCTGCGGAAATCCGTCCAATCGCCGAAGAAATTGTGGCAGAGCTTCAGAAGAAGCTGCCTGCGCCTCCTGAACGTTCAATGCACAAAGCACATGCATAAAATGTACGACCGATCCTATTAACTCCCAACAGCCTATCGCTAACCCATTGACCCGTGGTATCTTTCCAACACCGGCGCATCGGCGCGCGCCGTGCACTATACCAGGTCATGGCACACGGCGGATTCAAAGACGTACTCAAAAACGGCGGCTTCCTGGCCTTCCTCTGCACCCAGTTCCTGGGCGCGTTCAACGATAACGCCTACCGCATCATCGTCTCCCTACGCGCCGTCCACATCGTCGCGCATTCCGATCAGAGCGGCAAGTACCTCGCGCTCGCCGGCGCCATCTTCGTGCTGCCATCGCTGCTGTTCACCGGGTACGCCGGCCAACTCGCCGACGCCATCAGCAAGCGCAAGGTCCTGATCGCGGTCAAGATCTTCGAAATCGCCGTGATGGCCCTGGGCATCGTCGTATTCTTCTCGCAGAGCATCACCCTGATGTTCGTGGTGCTGTTCCTGATGGCGGTGCATTACACCGTCTTCAGCCCGGCCAAGTATTCGATCGTGCCGGAACTGGTCTCCGACCGCGACCTCTCGCGCGCCAATGCGCTGCTCGAGATGACCACGCTGGTGGCCATCGTGCTGGGCACGTCCATCGGGCCGTTCCTATTCTCCGCGTGGAGGGCGGCGGAATGGAAAATCGGCGTGGTGCTGACCACGGTCGCGGTGATCGGCTGCCTGACCAGCTTCCGCATCACGCGCGTGCCGGCTGCGGCCGCACGCGAACCGTGGCGGCTCAATCCGCTCGCCGAAATCACGGCCGGCACGAAGCACCTGCTGCGCGACCGTCCCCTGTGGCTGGCCGTGATGGCCATTTCCTACTTCTGGTTTGTGGGGCTGCTGTTCTCGATGGATCTGGTGCTATTCGGCAACGAAACGCTGCACGCGAGCGACCGCCTGGTGGGCCTGCTGATGACGTGCCTGTCGCTGGGCATCGGCGCGGGCAGCATGCTGGCGGGCCGCCTCTCGGGCGATAAAGTCGAGATCGGACTGGTGCCGCTGGGCTCCATCTTTATGGGCGTGTTTAGCCTGGGGCTGTACGCCGCACGCGGTTCCTACGCCGGTTCGGTGGCGATGCTGTCGATGCTGGGCATCGCGGCGGGAGTGTTCTTCGTGCCGCTTAATGCATACCTGCAGCAACGCAGCGAGAGCCAGGAGAAGGGCCGCATCATCGCCACCAATAACATCTACAACACGCTGGGCATGCTGCTGGCCACGGCCGTTTTCTATTTGTGCAACGACGGCCTGCACATCAGCCCGCCGCACATCATTCTGATCTTCGGTTTCGTGAGCCTGGCGATCACGGTCTACATAGTGACGGTGGTGGACGATTTCATGATCCGCTTCCTGCTGTGGTTCGTCACCCACACCGTTTTCCGCATACGCATCGTGGGACAAGAAAACGTCCCGTTCCGCGGTCCGGCGCTACTGGTGTCGAATCACATGTCCCACGTGGATGGTTTTTTGGTGGGCGCGTGCGTACAGCGTTTCATCCGCTTCATGGTTTGGAAGCCTTACTACGAATTGAAGGCGCTCAATTGGTTTTTCCGCAAGACCAAAGCGATTCCGGTGGGCGGCGGCCGCGATGCGGTGCGCGCGATTCAGGCCGCGCGCGAGGAACTGGCCGCGGGCCACGTGGTGTGCATCTTCGCGGAAGGGGCCATCAGCCGCACGGGGAATATCCTGCCTTTCAAGCGCGGCATGGAGAAGATTGTGGAAGGCAGTCGCGTGCCTATCATCCCCGTGCATCTCGACCGGCTGTGGGGCAGCATCTTCAGCTTCGAGCGCGGCCGTTTCTTCTGGAAGTGGCCCAAGCGCATTCCGTATCCTGTGACGGTTTCGTTTGGCAATCCGATGCCGGCGAATTCCTCCGCGCATGAAGTGCGGCAGGCGATCCAGGAACTGGCTGCGGAAGCCACGGCGCTTCGCCAGACCGCCAACGATACGCTGCCGCGCCGCTTGATCCGTAGCGCACGCCGCAACTGGAGCCACTTCGCCATGGCCGATTCCACCGGCCGCGAGTTGACCTACGGGCGCATGCTCACCGGCGGCGTGCTGGTGGCGCGGTGGGCGCGCACGCGCCGCGACGAAGAAACGATTGGAGTGCTGTTGCCACCCAGCGTGGCGGGCGCGCTGGTGAACGTGGGGATTACGCTGGCAGGCCGCGTTCCGGTGAATCTCAATTTCACGGCGGGTCCGGAGGCGATGGCCGCGGCGCGCGAACGATGCGCCATTTGCACGGTGGTCACTTCGCGCGTATTCCTGGCCAAGGCGAAGATCGAAGCGCAAGCCGGCATGGTTTTCGTGGAGGACATCCTGGCGCGCGCCGGCAAGATGGCGCAACTGCGGGCGCTGCTGACCGCGCGTTTCGCGCCGGCACGTTTGCTCACCGGCGCGGCGCGGCCCGAATCGCTCGCGACTGTCATCTTCTCCAGCGGCAGCACCGGCATCCCGAAAGGCGTGATGCTCTCGCACTACAACGTGCTGGCGAATATCGACGCCATGGCGCAGATCTTCCGGATCGGCGAGCGCGACCGCGTCGTGGGCGTGCTGCCCTTCTTTCATTCCTTCGGATACACGGTGACCATCTGGTTCCCGCTCGTCGCGGGATGCGGCGTGGTCTACCATCCGAATCCCACGGATGCCAAGGCGGTCGGCGAATTGATCGCGAAGTACCACGCCACGTTCCTGCTTTCGACGCCGACGTTTTGCGCAACCTACACGCGCAAGTGTTCCCAGGAAGAATTCGCCAGCCTGCGATTCGTCCTGGTGGGAGCGGAGAAGCTGCGCGAACCCATCGCCGCGGCGTTTCGCGAGAAGTTC
>Ga0187887_10000351_pt1 | contig 46023 bp, 46 predicted proteins | sample June2016WEW_7_10_FD_132977 | JGI IMG/M metagenome (GOLD analysis project Ga0187887, IMG submission 132977) | Peatland microbial communities from SPRUCE experiment site at the Marcell Experimental Forest, Minnesota, USA - June2016WEW_7_10 | ecosystem: Environmental > Terrestrial > Soil >... | reverse complement strand
TTCTATTTAACCTAATGAATCATCCCAACATCCGCGCCCAATAATTTTTATCGTACCGGTGCGCAGACTCGTACTTGTTCGACTTGCAACCGACACTACAACACAGGAATTGATCTTGCAACGCCCGTAAATGCCAAAGTTATGCAGAAACGCCTTCGACAAACAGCCACACGCGCGAGATCGCAGATGGGACTTGCTTGGCCGAACTAAATGCTGTTCCAATGAGGGAGCAACGGAAGCAGGGACGATAGGGAAGATTCCGTCTGACAAAACTCACCGGCCCCGCTCTCGCCCGAAAGCCGTTGAACGAGATTCATCGCATGAACTCGATGGGAGGCAGGGGATCACCATGACGACGAACGCGCGTCCATCGGCGGCCGGCGGCTTTACGCTGCTCGAATTGCTCGTCGTGCTCGTCATTATCGGCTTGCTCGCGGGTTACGTTGGTCCGCGTTATTTCGCACAAGTGGGCAAGGCCGAGCAGAAGGTAGCCCGCGCCCAAATCGATAGTTTCGAGAAGGCGCTCCACACCTACTCTCTCGACGTAGGTCACTACCCCACCACGGCCGACGGGTTGGACGCTCTGAACACCGCGCCCGCTGGCGAAACCAAGTGGCAGGGCCCGTATTTGAGCAAAGCCATACCTCTGGACCCGTGGGGGAGACCGTATTTGTATAAGAGTCCCGGCGACCACGGTGACTTCGACATCGAATCCTACGGGCGGGACGGCCAGCCGGGTGGTGAGGGGAACGACGCCGACATCGTGAATTGGTAGCCGCACGTCATGCAATATCAAATCAAAGCCTATCGGGATGCGGCGGCCGGCATCGCCAGATTGAGCATTGCCGCGCCCTCCGCGGAGGAAGCTCGAGCGCGAGCACAAGCGCAAGGCTACTACGTGATCGGTATCGACCGCAGCCTCGGCACGAACGGGTGGCGGAAAAACAAGCGTCGCGCGCCTCTTTCCGCCGCGAATCTCAGCGCCGAGCTTCTCGTGTTGTTGCGTGCCGGACTGAGCCTGGCGGAGGCCATGGCCGCCCTCCAACAGCGCAGGCGCACCCCTGCCGCAACCCAAACCATCGACCGGATCTGTCACGGCCTGCGGGAAGGACGCTCGTTCTCCAAATCAATCGAGGATTCCGCAGGTGAATTCACGCCGCTCTACGTCGCTACCATCAGGAGCGCCGAGGAGACCGGAAACCTGGTCGAAGCACTGACGCGATATCTCGATTACGATCGCCGCATGCACGCCGTGCGCAGCACGTTGGTGAGCGCAACGATTTACCCGCTCATTTTGCTCGCCACCGGCTGCGTGGTCGTGGGATTTCTGCTTGGCTACGTGGTTCCGCGTTTCAGTCGAATTTATGCCGACCTCGGCGAAGAGCACATACCGGCCGCGTCTCGAGTGCTCATGCACTTCGGCCAGTTCATCGATCAGCATCGTCTCGCAGTCATGGCCGCCGCAAGCGCCGGCGTCGTGCTTGCAATCTATTGCGCACGGCAGCCCGCCTTGCGCGCCCGCCTCAGTCGGCGCTTCTGGTCCATACCCATGATCGGCGAAAAGCTGCACCTTTATCAGCTCGCGCGGTTCTCGCACACGCTTGCGATGCTGCTGCGGGGAGGCGTGCCCTTCGTTACCTCACTCGATATGACCCTCGGGCTGATACGGCTCCCGAGTCTTCAGCAAAATCTTACCGAGGCGAAACGCCTCATCAGCGAGGGCCAGCTCATTTCGGCGAGCTTCGCTCGCAATCAATTGGCGACCGACGTCGCCGTTCGCATGCTCGCCGCGGGGGAGCGGACCGGCAACATGGGCGAGATGATGGATCACGTGGCCCTTCTCTACGATGAGGAGCTCGAGCAGTGGGTCGAGCGTTTTACCCGGCTGTTTGAGCCGCTCCTGATGACCGCGATCGGAGTGACCATCGGCGTGCTCGTGCTATTGATGTATCTGCCCATATTCGGACTTGCGAGCAGCATCGAATGATGTCATTGCAGCGCGAATTGCAACCGATCTCGGATGACGCGATGCAGCAAGCACGCGCCATTGCGGCATCTTCCGGTCGAGCCGCCACCACTGTGTTGCAGGACATGCTGAGCGAGGACGCGGCGCTGTTCACCGGCAGGCTCGGACGCACGCTCTCCATGCCTGTGCTCACCATGAGCGAGTTGCGGGAGCTCGCGCCGTCATTCGATCATCTGACGTTCGCCGACTGTGTTCGCCGCTGCTGCATCGTCAGTCAGCGAAATGCATCGCCGATCGCAGTCATTTCCGACCCCTTCGATCTCGAACTGCAGATCTGGATCAGCGCTCGCATGGGCGCCGTCCTATTTTACATCGCACATCGCGACGACATATCGGCACTGCTGAGCTCCTGTGAAGACACCCTGCGGGCCATAAGAGGCGACGCGGGCGAGGCGGACGAGACCGGTGCCGCAGTCGCCAAGTTGGAGGAGGTATCGCTGGCGTCGATCGCGGACGACGAAAGCGACGTCGTCCGTTTGGTCAATTCGACCATTTATGATGCGATCAAGCTCGGGGCGAGCGATATCCACCTGGAGTGCAATGCGCGCGGACTCGACGTCAAATTTCGCGTCGACGGCGTATTGGATCATGTGACCCAGGTTCGAGGGCATGAACGCGCGCAGGAGATAGTCTCCCGGATCAAGGTGATTTCCGAGTTGGACATTGCGGAGCGCCGCATACCCCAGGATGGGCGCTTCAAGCTCTCCATCAAGAGTCAGCCGATCGATTTCCGCGTCTCCATCATGCCGAGCATATTTGGGGAGGATGTCGTCATCCGGATTCTCGATAAGCGCTCGCTGAGCGACCAGTTTCACGGCCTGCGCCTCGACCGACTGGGATTCGATCCTCGAACGCTGTCTGAAGTCCGCCGGCTCGCCCGCGAGCCGTACGGAATGCTGTTGGTGACCGGCCCGACCGGAAGCGGCAAGACGACGACGCTGTATGCGGCTCTTTCGGAGATATTTACCGGGCGCGACAAGATAGTGACGATCGAGGATCCCGTCGAATATCAATTACCCGGAATTTTGCAGATCCCGGTGAATGAGAAGAAGGGGCTCACCTTTGCGCGCGGCTTGCGGTCCATCCTGCGCCACGATCCCGACAAAATTCTCGTCGGCGAGATTCGCGACACCGAGACGGCGCAGATCGCGATTCAGTCTGCCCTTACGGGCCATCTGGTCTTCACGAGTGTGCACGCCAACAACGTGCTGGACGTCCTGGGCCGTTTCCAACACATGGGCGTCGATCTCTACAGCTTCGTATCGGCCATCAACGGAATCTTGGCGCAGCGACTGGTCAGGCTCGTCTGTACACACTGTACCGAGCGGATCAGCCCGACGACGGCCGCGCTGGCAGAATCCGGAATCACGCCGGACACGGCCGCCACGATCCGTTTCGTCAGGGGCCGCGGCTGCGGTCAATGCCGCGGCACGGGGTATCGCGGGCGGTATGCGATCGGAGAAATTCTGCGGTTGAACGACGGCATTCGCGAACTGATCGTGAACCGAGCGCCCGTGAGTGCCTTGAAGCAGGCGGCTCGGGCGACGGGAACCCGCTTTCTGCGGGAGTCCGCAATCGCGCTGATGGCCGAGGAAAAGACGACTCTCGAGGAAATCGATCGTGTCACTTTTGTCGAGTAGCTCTGCGGTCATCGGTCTTTGGCCGGACGGCATTACCGTGTCCCGGCGTGGCCGATCCGGCGAAGAGGCCTCGACGCAGACTTATTCAGCCAACAACACCAGCGGTGGGAACTCCGCGTCGTGGAGGACGAGCATCGCGGTGCTGGAGGAGTGGCTTGACGACAATGAGGGCACGCGCGCCAAAAGCGACATTGTCATCTCGGATCAGTTCATGCGCTACATGGTGTTGCCGTGGTCGCCGGAACTCGCCAACGACGACGAATGGCGCGCGCTCGCACGCGCAAAAATCGACCTCATGTGGGGCAATGGTGACGACTTCGATATTCGTCTCGATCAACGGCGATACAAGCGTTCCCGATTGGTTTGCGCGATGGAATTGGACTTCAGGACGCGGCTTAAGACATTGATGAGCGATCATGACCACGCGATTCGCACGATTCAGCCGCACTTCACGTTCGCATTCAACGATGTCGCCGCCGGGATCTCGGCTCATGATGCCCTGATGGTTGTGTCTGAGAGAGATTGCGCGACCGTGGCAGCCATCACTGGGTGCTGCTGGGGACACATTCGCACGATACTGTTGCCGGGACTGGATTCCAACGCGGTGGATACCCTGGTCAACAGGGAACGCTTGCTTCTCGGGCTGTCATCCGAAGCGGCCGTGATAGGCGGCCGCTACTACCCAACCCTCAGCGCGGTGGCCGCGATTTAGCGACCAGGAATATCCCATTGGAGCAGTCTCGAATAGATTTTAACGGCTCGATCACGCGAGCGTCGCGCGGCGGGTACCTTTGCCTGGCACTCGTACTCACCCTGTTTTCGACGGGCGTGATTTACTACAAATCCATGCTCCGTGCCATGACGATGGCGAGGGAGCAATCCATGGCCGTCGCCGACCGCAGCTCAAGTGGACATGCTGCCGCTGGTGACACGAAACAGGCCGAGCTTCACGCGCGTCGGTGGCAAGCCGCGCAGAACGTGGTGGCGCACCTCAACGTACCCTGGTCGTCGCTATTTGCCGCTCTCGAGGAAGCGGCGGGAGGCGACATCGCCGTGTTGCGCGTTGAACCGGACGCCGCCCGTCACGAGGTGCACGTCACCGTGGAGACCGACAACATCGCCCGGGCCATTGCCTATGCGACCCGTTTGCAAAGCAACGGCTCTTTCACCAATGTGTACCTGACCAGCCAGCGACCGTCTCCGGGGAGCCCCGCTCGCCCGCTGCAAGTGGTAATTGCCGGACGATGGATCTCGATTGAGCCGCCGCATCGTACCGAGCCCGACGTCGCACCGCTGCACGCGAGCGCCAGCGAATGACGAAGGCAGGGCTCAATGGCTAAGTTGCAAGAAGCCGGCGATCGTGCGCGCTTTGTGCTCCAGGTCGCTGTCGAAAGATGGGGCGCGCCGGGCGTCGGCGCGCTATTTCTCGGCGTCGGCTTCGTGTTATTTGCGATTTTTTGGTTGCTTCCCGCGCGCGACAGTCTCGCGGCGCTCAAAGCGACACGACTGGCAGCCCTGACGCTGCCGGCGAGGGAGCCCTCCGTTGAGGTTAGGGTAAAGCAACCGGCGGAGCTTTTGCGGGTATTCAACGGAAGCTTTCCGCCGCAGACACTGATCCTCACCATCACGGACCAGCTGAACAGGGCGGCAAGCGAGTCAGGTCTCGGTATCACACAGGCCGACTATCGGTTGAACTCCGACCCTTCCGGCTTGGTCCGCTACGAGGTTGCATTGACCTCGCACGCGACGTATCCCCAGGTGCGTCGCTTCGTCGCAGCCTGCATTACCCGGTTCCCCACACTGTCTCTCGATGGACTCAGCATGTCGCGCACCAACGCGACGGATCCGACCATCGATGCGCAGTTTCGTCTTTCCATCTACGTGGCCGGCGACTGACTCATGAATTTCATGCAGAAGCGCTGGTGGTTTTATCTGACAACCCTTGGGCTGACGGTTGCCGCATCGATTTGGGTCGCCATTAGGGACGAGGATCACGAGCCCGCACGTGCCCACGTGCAGCGCGTTTTGGCGGTTCTTCCTGCCCGCAAGGAGGAGAAGGCATCTGCTGCCGGCTTCGTCCTTCCGGTGCGCGATTTTCCCGACTCAAGCGTCTTGGAGGGGGATCGCAATCCCTTCGCCATTGCGGGGAACGTCGCCGTCGCTCCGCCCCCTGCCCCGCCGCCGGCGGCAGCCCCACGATTGGCGGCGGCAGTGCCTGCAGTCCCTGCGCTTCCCTTCTCTTACCGAGGCGTTCTGAAGGACAGCACGGGTGCGTGGGTGGTGCAACTCGCTCGTGGAAAGGACTATCTTTCCGCCGGCCGTGGTGATGTCATCGACTCCGACTACCGTCTCGATGAGATGTCGGCTGACGAGCTGCGATTTACTTACCTTCCCATGTCCGCCGTACAGATACTTCCTATTTCAACGGATCCGCCGCAGTGACGCCAATAGACAGGTCGTTTGGGATTACTTGCCTCGTCGGCGCGGCGGCTCTGTTGGTCGGTTGCGCAGCAGCGCAGCTGCATCACGAGGGCATCGTCGCGATCCGGAAGGGAAATGTAGATCAGGGCCTGACTGAATTGGCCCTGGCGGTGGAACGGGCGCCGACCAATCCCAACTATCGGCATGACTATTTGTCGGCGCGGGACAAGCAACTCGACCATTTGCTCGCGACCGGAAATGCGGAGCGCGACGCCGAGCACTGGCAGCCCGCGGAGGATCTGTACCAGCGAGCACGTGCCATTGCGCCCCAAGATCCCCGACCTCAGGATGCGCTCATCTCGCTCGCTCGGGCCCGGACAACGTCAGCCGACCTCGATCAAGCCCGTGCCGACATTCGCCACGGAGACAATGACCATGCGAAAACCGTCGTGAATGCCGTGCTCGCACGCGATCCCGCAAATGCTGCTGCACGGCAGTTGCTGGCTCAAATACAGGTCAGCCAGGCCAAGGAGCGTACGGACAATCCGGCATTGGACATCGCGCCCGGCAAGTCAGTCAGTTTGCGTTTCGCCGATGCGAGCGTGCGGGGAATTTTCGAAGCGATTGCGCGCTCTTCCGGCATAACGATCATGGTTGATCCGGACATCAGACCGGACGTCCTCACGAGCATTGTAGTGGAGCAGGTGCCTGCCGCGGACGCCATCAATTTCGTCATGCAAACCAGTCATCTGCGCAGCAAAGTGCTCGATTCTCATACCATATTGATCTATCCCGGGACCCCCGAGAAAATCCGGGACTACGAGGATTTGGTCGTCAAGGGCTTCTATCTGGCAAACGCCGATGCGAAACGTGCCGAGGCGCTTCTCAAGGGGATCCTGAAGGCCGATGACATATTCGTGGATGAAAAGAGCAACCTCATCGTCGTCCGCGGATCCCTCGAACAAATACAGCTGGCTGAGAAACTCGTCGCGCTTCACGATGTGAGTGAGCCCGAAGTGATGCTCGAAGTTCAGGTCATGGAGATCAATCGCTCGCGGATAATGGACTTGGGCATCAGTTATCCAAATCAAGCCACCCTGTCGCTGAACCCCTCATCCGGTAGTTCAAATAGTGCGACCACGGGTTCGACTACGCTTGCCAACTACAAGTCGATCAGTCCTTCGGTCATCAGCTTGCTGATTCCGCCAACGGTCGTGAATCTCAGCCGGATTGTGACGGACGCCGACTTGCTCGCGAACCCCCGCATCCGCGTGCGCAACCGCGAGCATGCCAAGGTTTTGATCGGCGAGAAGCTTCCCGTGGTAACCAGCACGGCCACCTCGACGGGATTCGTGTCGGAAAGCATCCAGTATCTGGATGTGGGCCTGAAGCTGGACGTTGAGCCGGACATCTCCCTCGATAACAACGTCTCGATCAACCTCAACCTGGAGGTGAGCTCCGTGATCAACCAGATCACCACCCCGGGCGGATCTCTCGCCTATGTCATCGGCACGCGCGATGCGACCACCGTCCTCGAACTGAAGGATGGAGAGACGGAGATTTTGGGCGGCCTCATCAGCGACAACGATACGAGAACTGCCAACAACATTCCCGGCCTTGGCGATCTTCCGGTACTCGGCCGGCTTTTCTCCAATCACAATACCGACCATGAGAAAAGCGAAGTGATGCTTGCGATCACGCCCCACATCGTCCGAGCCTATCGGCCGACCATCGCCGACGATAGTCAGTTCTGGTCGGGCACCGCGAATCGCCCAAGTACCCAGCCCTTCATCTTGCATCACGCCAATGTGGCGACCGGACCGGCGACCCCTGCGGAGGCTCCTCCCATCGCAGCCCCCCCGGGCAATGCATCAACCACAGCAACCGCTCCTGTCGTTCCTGAGGCGACAGCGCTCGACATGAGGTGGCGCGGGCCTGAGGAGGTCAAGGTTGGCGATACATTCACGGTCGCCTTGCACCTCAAGACCGACGGGGCCGTCCATGCCCTACCGATCCAAATGACCTACGAACCAGGTGCGCTGGATGTCGTGCAGGTCCAAGAGGGAGGCTTTTTCAAGAGCGACGGATCTCAAAGTCTTTTTGCAAGCACCACCGACCCCTCTTCGGGAAAGATCCTTGTAAGTGCCGGCCGCTCGGGAGTTCAAGGCGCATCCGGTGAAGGCGATGTGGCTATCCTGACCCTTAAGGCACGCAAACCCGGGCGCAGCTCCCCTGTTACGGTTTCCGCCGTATCACCCGTGCTTGCAGATGGACAGACGCTGAGGCCTCAGCCACCTCCGCCTTACACGGTACTCATCAAGGAGTAGCTGCGGATGGCAGCGCAGGATCAACGGGGTAGGCACCTTCGCGGCTTCACATTAATCGAGCTGGTGGTCACTTTGTTCATCCTCGCCGTACTCGCCAGTGCGGCGGTACCGATGGCTCAGTTGGCCTTTAAGCGGCACAAGGAGGAGGAGCTCCGCCGCGCCCTCTATACCATCCGGGATGCGTTGGATGCGTACAAACGCGCCTGCGACGAAGGACATATAGCGACCGGACCTCTCGACTCCGGGTACCCCGCGAGCCTCAAAGCACTCGTGGATGGCGTTCCCGATGCAATGAGCGCCAGTCCGCGAAAGATCTTCTTTTTACGACGTGTCCCGTCCGATCCGCTGGCGCCGGACGGGGCGGACGCGGATGACGGAGGCTGGGGAATACGTAGCTACGATTCCGAAGCAGATCACCCCAGGAAGGGAGAGGACGTATATGACGTTTATTCGCAGTCGGACGATACCGGTCTCAACGGAATTCCCTATCGAGACTGGTAGCCGCCCATGTCGATGACAACACCCCCGCGCGGCTTCACTCTGATCGAACTGTTGGTCGTGCTTACCATCGTGGCGCTGCTCTTGACGCTCGCGGCCCCTCAGTTTTTTCCCAACATTACCAAAGCCAAAGAGTCGGTGCTGAAAGCAGATCTGGCAACCATGCGCGATGCCATCGACAAATATTATGCCGACAAGGGAATGTATCCCGGCAAGCTGGATGACTTGGTGGCGGAAAAATATCTGCGCCGAGTTCCACCCGATCCGATGACGGACTCTCCGACGACTTGGGTGGCCGTTACCTCGGACCAGGCCGACGTTGCGGGCATCATGGATGTGCGCAGCGGTGCGCCCGGAAAGGCAAGAGACGGCACTTCGTTCGGCAGCTTATAGTGGCAAGGCGCAGCACCCAAGGTGGATTCACCTATCTTTTGGTTCTGCTGCTGCTTGCCGCCTTCGGTTTGCTTCTGGCGACGGCCGGTACCCGTTGGAGCACGTCTGAACAGCGTGCGAAGGAGGCTGTTCTTCTGCGTGTCGGCTCCGATGTGCGGCGCGCAATCGGAGCTTATTATGAAAGCTCGCCTGGATCGGTAAAGCAATTCCCTCCAAATCTGGCCGCCTTGCTACTCGATGCACGCTTCGTCGGAGTGCGACGATATTTGCGCAAGATCCCCGATGATCCGATGAGCCGCAAGCCGGATTGGGCGCTGATATCCGCTCCAGACGGCGGCGTGACGGGAATTCATAGCCAGTCTGACAAAACGCCCCTGAAGACCGGCAACTTTTCGCCGCCCGATGTCTCCTTCTCGAGCGCGGCAAAATATTCCGACTGGCAATTCGTCTTCGCCCCACCGCCCACTACGCCAACTTCCGCGACGGGCTCGGGAGCCGTTCCGCCTCAGCAGCCTTGATGTCTTGGTCAGCAGTCCTACGATGGCATCGATTCGGCGGCGGCCAGCCCGGCGGCGCGATGCCGCGCGAACTCGACCACCTGGCTTGCGACGACGGCCAATTGCTGCGCGATCTTCGCGTCGATACATGTGCCATCGGTTTCGAAGAGCGGCGTCGAGGCATTCAGGGCGGCGCCGAACGGCGTCGGCCATGCGCGAAGCGCGTGCGCAATCATGCGCAGGGCAACGAGGGTGGTGCCGCAAGCCTGCCAGCCATAGGCGGTCACGACGCAACCGAATGCGCGCCCTTCCAAATACGGCCTGGCGTCGCCGGCGGTATCCTCGAGCAGATCCAGGATGTTCTTCACCGGCCCCGACAAACTTCCATGATAGCCGGGCGTGCCCACGATCACGCCATCGCAGCGACGCATCGTCTCGATGAAATCCCGTTCCCCTCCGGTCCGTTCTTTGCGGTCCGGAACGTAGAGCGGCAGCCCCGACACGAATACTCCGTCGAATAGCCGCGTCTCTGCCCCGAGCCGCTCCGCGCTTCGCAATGCCTCCACCACCGCCCGTTCGCTGGTGGAATCCGGACGAGCCGTGCCGCCGATGCCGACGATGAAGGGGGATTTGCGTGGTGAGTTCATCGGGCTTCCAATAAATGGTGGTGAAGGAGGGAATCGAACCCTCGACCCCGGCGTTATGAATGCCGTGCTCTAACCGTCTGAGCTACTTCACCACGGAAGAGCCGCGGATTGTCCCGAACCCCCCTCGATACGTCAAGCGGAATCTGCCGTCTATCTTTGAAAAATCAAAGGCTTAGACGCCGAGACCGGATCCGATCTAGACGTTGAAACGAAAGTGCATGACATCGCCCTCGCGGACCACATACTCCTTGCCCTCGAGGCGCAGCTTTCCTGCCTCCTTGGCCCCGCCCTCTCCCTTGTGGGCGATGTAATCGTCGTAACCGATGACCTCGGCCCGGATGAAGCCGTGCTCGAAGTCGGTGTGGATGACGCCCGCTGCCTGCGGCGCAGTCGCCCCCTTCTTCACGGTCCACGCGCGGACCTCCTTCGGTCCCACGGTGAAGTAGGTTTGCAGGCCGAGCAACGCATATGCCGCCCGAATGACCCGATTGAGTCCGGGCTCGTCCAGCTTCAGTTCCTTCAGGAATTCCGCGCGGTCGGCCTCCTCGAGCTGCGAGATTTCCGCCTCGATGGCCGCGCACACCGGCACCACGACCGCGCCCTCGGCTTTGGCGATCTCACGCACGCGGTCGAGCCTCGGGTTGTCCGTAAAGCCGCTCTCATCGACGTTCGCCACGTACATCACCGGCTTCTCGGTGAGCAAATGCAGATCGCGAATGGCGGCCCGCTCGTTGGAATCGAGGCCCAACGATCGAACCGGCTTGCCCTGGTCCAGGGCAACTCGCACCCGCTCGAGCAAATCGCGGATCTTGACCGCCTCCTTGTCCGCCGCTTTCGCGGCCTTGAGCGCCTTCTGATAGGCGCGCTCCACGCTGTCCAAGTCCGCCAGCGCGAGCTCCGTATTGATCACCTCGATGTCGCTGGCCGGATCGATCCTGCCTGCCACGTGGATGATGTCGTCGTTCTCGAAGCAACGAACCACGTGCGCGATGGCATCCACCTCGCGAATGTGCGCCAGGAATTTGTTTCCCAGCCCCTCGCCCTTCGAGGCGCCCGCGACCAGCCCCGCGATGTCGACGAACTCGACCGTGGTCGGCAGAATCTTCTCCGGATGCGCGATCTGCGCCAGTTTCTCGAGTCTTAAGTCAGGAACCGGCACGACGCCCACGTTCGGGTCGATGGTGCAGAAGGGATAATTCTCCGCGGCGATTTGCGCGCGCGTGATGGCATTGAATAAGGTGGACTTCCCGACATTGGGAAGCCCGACGATGCCGCAGCGGATGGCCATTAAATTTTTCCCGGGCGGCTGTGCAGCTTCGTCATCGCCCGCTCGGCGCCCTGTTCGATCATTAAAGGAATGGAGTCCGCGGCCATGTTCACCGCGTCGAGTATGAGGTCCTCCTCCGCCCGCGGCGCGCGCGTCAGCACGTAGTCGATGACCTCGGTCTTGTTGCCGGGATGCCCCACGCCCAGGCGCAGCCTCCAGAAATTCTCGCCGATATGCGCGATGATGTCGCGAAGTCCGTTGTGCCCTCCGTGGCCGCCGGCGTGCTTCAGGCGCACCGTGCCCACCGGCAGATCCAGCTCGTCATGTGCCACCAGGATGTCCTCGGGAGCGACCTTGTAGAAGCCGCTCAACTGCCGCACCGACAAGCCGCTGCGGTTCATGTAGGTCGTGGGCTTCAACAACACGAGGTCCTGCCCGCCGATGGTGACCTTCGCGGTCTCGCCGGAGAACTTGCGGTAATCGCGAAACTCCACGCCATGGCGCCGCGCGAGCAGGTCCACGAACCAGAAACCCGCATTGTGGCGGGTGACCAGATGTTCGGGCCCGGGGTTGCCGAGACCGACGATGATGCGCAACGGTAACCCAGCCATCGTGGATGCACCTACCCCAAAAAACAAGGGCCGCCACCGACTGACGGCCCTTGGCTTCGAGGCGTTGAGAGATTACTTCTTGGCGTCCTTCTTTGCCGGTTCCTTCTTGGCGTCGGCCTTCGCAGGTTCGGCTTTCTTTGCCGCATCCGCACCCGCTGCCGCTGCCGCAGCCGGCGCCGCCGCCGCCGCCGCACCTGCAGCCGGGGCTGCTGCGCCTTCCGCCGCCGCTGCCGCTGCCGTCGGCTCCGGCTCCTCCGCCCGCGGGCTGTGGATCGCGACCACCGCCGAATCTTCCTTGGCGAGGTCCAAAAGCTGCACACCTTCGGGGATCTTCAATTGCGACAAGTGGATGCTCTCGTTGAGCGACAATCCCGATATGTCGACTTCCACGAACTCCGGCAGATCCTTCGGCAGGCACGACACTTCGACCTCATTGCGCATGTGCGAGACGATGCCGCCCTGAGTCTTGACGCCCGGCGAGACCGCCGCTCCCTTGAAGTGCAGCGGAATGCTGATGCGGATCTTCTCGTTCTCCTCGACACGCTGAAAATCGATGTGCAGGATCGCGTTCTTGAACGGATGCCGCTGCACGTCCTTCAGGATCGCGGCCTGCGTCTGATCGCCGACCTTGAGGCTCAAGATCGTCGAATAGAAGCGCTCGTTTTCGAGCATCATCGCGAGCTTCTGATGGCTCACCGTCAATGCGCGAGCGTCCGAATGTCCGCCATACAATATTGCCGGCACTTTGCCCTCGAAACGCAGGCGGCGGCTCGCACCTTTGCCATGCGTCTCGCGGAACTCGGCCGTGAGTTCAAAAGAGGTTTTCATGATCTTCTCCAGTTTCATCGTTACCATGGCACCCCGCACCGCGACCAGTTGCAGGGGCCGACCCATCGATCTTCGTCTCAATCCACATACAGCGAGCTCACCGAGTCGTCGTCGCTGATGCGGCGAATCGTCTCCGCGAGCAGTCCCGCCACCGTGAGCTGCCGGATGCGCTTGCACGCACGCGCGGCATCCGAGAGCGGAATCGTATCCGTCACCACCAGCTCGTCCAGCACCGATTTCTCGATGCGCTCGATCGCCGCGCCCGAAAGCACGGGATGCGTGATGTAAGCGACCACGCGAATCGCGCCTTCATCCTTCAGCGCCTGCGCCGCCTGGCACAAGGTCCCCGCCGTATCCACCATGTCGTCGATCAACACGCACGATCTGCCCTCGACCTCGCCGATGATGTTCATCACCTTCGACTCGTTCGGTCGCGGCCGGCGTTTGTCGATGATGGCCAGATCCGCATCGTCGAGGCGCTTGGCGAGCGCCCGGGCCCGCACCACACCGCCCACGTCCGGCGACACCACCACCATGTTGTCGTCCTTGTGTTTCCACGCATCGCCGAGGAGCACCGGAGAGGCATAGACGTTGTCGACGGCGATGTCGAAGAATCCCTGGATCTGATCCGCGTGCAGATCCACGGTGAGCAGCCGATCGACCCCCGCGCTCGCGATCATGTTGGCCACCAGCTTCGCGGCGATCGCGACGCGCGTCGCGCGCGGCCGCCGATCCTGGCGGGCGTAGCCGAAATACGGCACCACCGCCGTGATGCGCTTCGCCGATGCGCGCCGGCAGGCGTCGGTCATGAGCAGCAGTTCCATCAGGTTGTCGTTCGACGGCGGGCAGGTCGGCTGCACGATGAACACATCGCGGCCTCGCACGTTCTCCATCACTTCGACGTTGACTTCACCGTCGCTGAAGCGCCCCACGTAAGCCCGTCCCAGCGGAACGTGCAGGTGGCGGGTGATCTCCTGCGCCAAAAGCGGGTTCGCGTTGCCGGAGAACACCGAAAAGGATGGAGAATCGAACTCTTTGTTGGACGACATATGAACGAACACCGGAACCGAATTGGCTGGGGTGGAAGGATTCGAACCTCCGTATGGCGGGATCAAAACCCGCTGCCTTACCGCTTGGCGACACCCCAACTTGAAAATCAAACGTCGGCGCTAACTGCACCGTTTCTCACGCACCTTCGAGTCTCGACAGCAAGGGCGAGTCGTTGAGGCCGCGCGCCGAATACCCCTGCCATTCCGGCGGAAGCTTGCCGAGGAGTTCGCGCGCTCGCGCTTCCTCGCAGACCAAAAAAACACACGATCCCGTCCCGGTCAGGCGCGCCTCGCCGAAGGGCGAAAGCCACTTCATCGCGCGAGCCACTTCGGGATATCGGCGCCGCACCACCGTGAGGCAGTCATTCCCACCGCCGGACGCCAGAAAACCGTGAATTGTGATGGGCGGGGAATTCCTTGTCAATTCAGGATCCTGAAACACGTCCTTGGTGGGCACCGAAATATTTGGCTTTACGATCAGATAGTTACATTCCGCCGGGGCCACGGGGGCGTAAAGCGGGGTGAGGCGATCCCCGACCCCCTCCGCCCAGGCCGCCCGGCCGCCGACGAAAACCGGCACATCGGCCCCGAGTTTGAGGCCCAGCAGCGCCAATTCCTGCACCGGCCAGCCCACATCCCAGAGCCGATTGAGCGCCACCAGACAGGTGGCCGCATCGGAGCTGCCCCCGCCCATGCCGCCGCCCATCGGGATGCGCTTCACCACCCGGATGTCCGCGCCCAGCGAACACCCGCTGGCGGCCTTGAGCGCGCGGGCGGCCCTGACGCAGAGGTCGGTCTCGGGAGGCACGCCCGGCGCCCCGGCGATCAGCCGGATCTCGCCGTCGGCGCGTACGTCGATATGAATGTCATCGCACAGATCGACGAACTGAAACACCGTCTGAAGCTCATGGTAGCCATCCGCCCGGCGCCCGACGATGTGCAGGAATAAATTCAGCTTCGCAGGCGCGGGCCACGGCGCTCGGCCCCCGCTCACGGAAGCCCCTGCCAATGGTCGACCGCGATTCTGACCCGCGCATCCGACCGGTTCAGCACCAACCGCTTCGGCATCAGGTCGCCGCTCGCCGGCATGTACTCGTCGTAATCGATGGTCCACCCGGCCTGCGAGAGCCTGAGCGCGCGATCCTGCGCGTTGCGCGTCAGGTCGAAAGGAATACTCGGATCCGGGATGCCCAGGAGCCAATAGCGGAGGTTGTCCAAGGGCAGCTCAAAACCGAGCTTGTCCTCGAGCTGCGCCGCCACGGCGCCGCTCGGCGCCGCTCCGTTGAGCGACAGTCCTGCGGGAGTCACCTTGATTTCGGTGGACCCTACGCCAAGAGGACCTGCCAAATGCAGGTCGCTCACCGTCCCGTGCTGCTGCCAATCGAGGGTTGCCTGCCACCCTTGTTGCCCCAGAGCGGCGGCCGCGCGGCCATCGAGCCGCCATGACGCGGCGTGCTCGAGCTGGCCCAGGCGCTCATCCCAGGGAGCGGGCGCTGCGGCCGGCTGCGGTGCGTGACGCACCGTCGCGCATCCGGCGAGCGCAGCCAGGCACATGAACATTGCCAATGATCGGCGCATGGTCATTACTTCGGCGGGGCATGCAGCCTGAGCCGCGTGGCGTTCAGCAGCCTGTTATCCGAATCGTCCTTGCCCGCCTCGGCCCACACTTTCTCCGCCTCGGCACGTTTGCCCGATTGCCACAACACTTCGCCCAGGTGCGCCGCGATGTCGGCACCGCGATCGTCGGCGTAGGCTGATCTCAAGTATCCCAGTGCTTCGTCCGGGTGACCCTGGCGATACAGCACCCACCCCAGACTATCGAGTATCGCCGCGTTGCGCGGAGCCTCGGCATAAGCGCGCTCGATCAGCGTTCGGGCCCGTTTGAGATCCTCGTTGTGGTCCGCGAGCGTATACCCGTAGGCGTTCATTGCCGCCGGATCGTCGGGACGCGATTTGAGCAAGTCCTTGAGTTCCCGAAGTGCGAGTTTGATTTGTCCTTGATCCTCATAAGTCGAGGCCACGGCGTAGCGGATGTCGACGCTGTCCGGATATTGCAGCATTCCCTTGTCCAACACCTCGATTGCCCGCTGCGCGTTTCCGGCGTCGGAGTAGATCTTGGCACGCGCCGCGAACACCTCGGGGGCCCTCGCAGGCTCGTCCTCGATCAGGTGATCGAGCAGTTCCTGGGCCGCGGGCGCCTCGCCGTGCGACTCCAACAGATTGCTGGCTCGCAGAAGCGCCGCGACGGCGTTATCGCCGCTCTGCACCTGACCATAAAAACGCATGGCGCGAGGCACGTCCCCGACCCGCTCCGCGATCAGCCCCAAATAGTAAAAACAGTCATCGGCGAACTTCCCCGTGGCCAACAGCTCGGTGAAGTGCTGAGTGGCCTTGTCGAGCCGGCCCGCCTGCAAATCGAGCAGACCCAGAAGGCGCAGCGCAACCGCCGCCGTCTCCGGCTGGGTGGCGAGCGTCTGAAGCTCCGTGACTGCCGCGTCGTTTTGCTGGGCAGCCAGCAGCAGCAGGGCGTGGTCGAGCACATTGGCCGGGCTCGGGTCGCTCTCGACCAGTGCCATGGCCTCCGCGAGCGGCACCTGCGAATCTCCCGAAAGGATCCTGGCGCGCCAAAATGCCATGACCAGTTCGCGCCGCGCGTCGGGCGCCGCGCTACCGGGCGCCGCCTCTGAGTCGTTCGCCTCCGCCGCGGGCGCCACCGTTTCCATCGCAAGCGCCGCCGCGAAGCTCTTCACCGCCGCTTTGGGATCATCGGCACGCATGGCCGCGAATCCCTGCAGCCTCGCCGCCGTCTGCGAGTTCGGAAATGCGGCCGCCAGCCGGTCCGCCACCTGCCGTGCACCGAAGAGGTTGTCACCCTGTCCCAGCTCGATTTCCAGATCCGCGAACTCCGCATCCGCGCCGCGGGGCGAGGTCGTGAGCACGATCCGGTATTGCTCCGCCGCCTCGGCGATCCGGTCGAGCGCCAGCGCCGCGCGCGCAGCGGCGCGATGCGCCTGGAGTGATGTGGGCTCCACCTGGATCCAGCGAGCCGCCACCGCGGCGGTCAGCGACGGTTGCAGGGATTGCGCCGTCACCTCGCTCGCTCGGGCGAGGAGCGATACGTCCGACCCCGCCGTCGCCGCTGCCGCATACTGCAGGGCGGCCACGCGTGGCTCCTTGCGGTTCAAGGCAATTTCGCCCGTCACGGTATAAAACACCTGGGGCGCTGCGATAGGATCCGCTGCCGGCCGGGTGCCGGCACAGCCGCCGCAGGTGATGACGCAGAGCGATACGACGACCGCGGTAAGGGTTGAAAGCGAGAACACGGGCTCACTATAGCCAAATGAAGCAGCGGGTGCCGTGGATTCCCGCTTGATCTCTCGCACTTTCTTCACGAGAATCTGACAGTTACAGAGCAAAGCGATTTCATGGCATTCAACATTCTCGGACTGAATCACAAGACCGCGCCCGTTGCCCTGCGCGAGAAGGTGGCATTCAGCGAGGACCGCTTGGCGACCGCGCTGCGCACCTTGAGGCAGGAGAGCGGCGTCGCGGAGGTGGTGATTTTATCCACCTGCAACCGGACCGAGCTCTACTGGTCTGGCAGCGCCACCCCGTTGGACATCTCCCAATGGCTCGAGCGCCATCATGGCGATAATTTGAATCTGACCGCGAGTCTGTACGTCCATCAGGAACGCCTGGCGGTCGAGCATGCCTTCAGCGTCGCCTCGGGGCTGGACTCGATGGTGCTCGGTGAAGCACAGATACTCGGTCAATTGAAGGAGGCCTATCGGGTCGCGCAGGAGACCGGCAGCACCGGGCCCTCGCTCAACAAGCTTTTTCAGGCCGCCTTTTCGGCCGCCAAGCGCGTGCGATCGGAGACCCAGATCGGCGCCAACGCCGTGTCGCTCGCCTCGGCCACGGTCAGCCTCGCGAAGCGCATATTTGCGGATTTGAGCGCTCACTCCGCACTGATGATCGGCGCCGGCGAGATGATCGGCCTCGCCGCGCGCCATTTTGCAAGCGCCGGCGTCAAGCGCATGGTGATCGCCAACCGTACGTTGGCGCGCGCGCAAACCATCGCGGCGGAGGTGAAAGGCTACGCCGTGGACCTGACCGCCCTCGACAAGGAACTTGCCGCAGCCGACATCGTCGTGAGCTGCACCGCGAGCACCCTCCCCCTCGTCACCGAACCCGCGGTCGCCGCCGCCATACGCACGCGACGACATCGCCCCATCCTCATGGTCGACCTCGCCGTACCGCGAGACATCGACCCTGCAGTCGCGAATCTGAGCGACATCTATCTCTTCTCCATCGACGACCTGCAACAGCTCATCGACGAAAACCGTCAGCGCCGCGAACTGGCCGCCGGCGACGCACGCACCCTGCTCGAGCAGGAGGTCGCTCGGTTCCTGGCCGATGCGCGCGCGCACGACGCGGCCCCTGCGATCCGCTTGCTGCGCGAGAGCGCCGACGCCATCCGGCAACAAACCGTGGACCAGGCGAAACGCATGCTCGCGGCGGGCAAATCCTCCAACGAGGTCATCGACTTCCTCGCCAACACGCTCACCAATCGGCTGCTGCACACCCCGACTCAAGCGCTGCGCCAGGCAGCCGAGTCGACCGAGACAGCCGAACGAGATCTCGCGCATGCCCTGAAGCAGCTGCTCCTGGAAGAACGCGGCCGGCATTGACGAAGGCCGCTATAATCGGCGCCCATGAAGGATTCCATCCGGCGCAAGCTCGAGAAACTCGATGAACGTTTCGAGGAGGTGGGGCGCCTGCTGTCCGAGCCCGAGGTCATCGCGCGCCAGAACCGATTTCGCGACCTGTCCATGGAGTACGCGCGGCTGGGGCCGCTCGTCGACCGCTATCGCGGGTTCATCGCCCTCGAAGGCGACGCCGAGACCGCGCGCGAGCTGGCGATGGCGGAGGAGCTGCGGGAGTTGAGTCCGCGGCTCGAGGCCGAGGAGTTGGAGCTGCAGCGCCTGCTGGTCCCGAAAGATCCCCTGGACGACAGCAACATCTTTCTCGAAGTCCGCGCCGGCACCGGCGGAGACGAAGCCGCACTTTTCGCGGGTGACCTGTTCCGGATGTATGCGCGCTTCGCGGAGACCAAGCGCTGGGAGGTGGAAACGTTGAGCGAAAGCCCGGGCGAACATGGTGGCTACAAGGAGATCATCAGCCGCATCATCGGCAAGGGCGCGTACTCGCAGCTCAAATTCGAATCCGGCACGCATCGGGTACAACGGGTGCCCGCAACCGAAGCGCAGGGCCGGATCCACACCTCCGCCGTCACCGTGGCGATCCTTCCCGAGCTGGAGGAGGTCGCAGCCATCGAGCTGAACCCGGCGGATTTGCGCATCGACACGTACCGCTCCTCCGGGGCCGGCGGCCAGCACGTCAACAAAACCGACTCCGCGATCCGAGTCACGCACCTGCCCACCGGCATCGTGGTGGAGTGCCAGGACGAGCGCTCGCAGCACAAGAATCGCTCGCGCGCCCTGTCGCTGTTGAAAGCCCGGCTGCTCGCGAGCGAGCGCGAGAAGCAGGCCTCGCAACAGGCGCAGACGCGCAAACTTCAGGTCGGCTCGGGCGACCGGTCCGAGCGCATCCGCACGTATAACTTTCCGCAGGGCCGCGTCACCGATCACCGCATCAACTTGACCCTGTACAAGCTCGATGACGTGATGAACGGCAACATCGGGGAGCTCATCGGAGCGCTCAATCAGGAACACCAGGCCGAAGAACTCGCCAGTCAGGTCGATTGATTTCCGTGCGCACCGTCACCGACACACCGAACACGATCGCCGGGTTATTGCGAATCGCCGCAGAACTTCTCTGCGAGCGCAGCGACTCGCCGCGGCTCGACGCCGAAGTGATTTTGGGAAATCTTCTGGGCGCGACGCGCTCCGCGCTCACGGTGAGACGCGACGACGCGATCGATGCCGACACCGAGCGCGCTTACCGCGAACTGATCGTCCGCCGCGCGGGCGGCGTGCCCGTCGCCTACCTCACCGGCGTGCGCGAGTTCTGGTCCCTGCCGCTCAAGGTGACCCCCGCCGTCCTGGTGCCGCGCCCTGAAACCGAGCTTCTGGTCGAGCAAGCGCTCGAGCTTCTGGTCGGCGGCTCCGCCGCCGTGCTGGACCTCGGCACCGGGAGCGGCGCCATCGCCCTCGCTGTCGCTTCCGAGCGCCGCGATGCGCGCGTCGTCGGCGTCGACATTTCGGAGGCGGCAATCCGGGTTGCGCGCGATAATGCCGAAGCCCTCGGACTGGCCCACATAGAATGGCGGGTGGGTTCCTGGTTCGCCGCCGTTGCGGAGGAGCGTTTCGATGTCATCCTCTCGAACCCCCCTTATATCCGCGCCCGGGACGCCGCCCTCGCCTCGCTCCAGGCCGAGCCCGCCATGGCGCTGATCGGCGGTCCGACGGGTCTCGAGCAGCTCTCGTCCATCATTGCCGCGGCTGCCTCGCACCTCAACCCCGGCGGTTGGCTGTTGACCGAACACGGCGCCGATCAGGCGGGCGCGGTAGCCGCCCTGTTCGAGCGGCAACACTTTCAGGACATTCGTTCGCTCGAGGATTATTCAGGCCGGCCCCGCCTCACGCGGGGCCAACTCCGCGGGCCCAGCCCGCCTCCACTCAATCAGGAATCACCATGATCCGTTTCGAAACGACTTTGGGCAATTTCTCGGTCGAACTGTTCGACGACAAGGCGCCGGTGAGCACCGCAAACTTCTTGAAGTATGTGGACGAAGGCTTCTTCGATGGCACCGTGTTCCATCGCATCGTCCCGGGCTTCGTCATCCAGGGCGGCGGCTTCACCGAAGATATGGCGCAAAAAAAGCATCACCCGCCCATCAAAAATGAGGCCGACAACGGCGTCAAGAACACCCGCGGTACGCTGTCGATGGCCCGCACCAACGACATCAACAGCGCCACCTCTCAGTTCTTCGTGAATCTGAAGGACAACGACTTCCTCGACAACACGCGGGGCAATTTCGGCTATGCCGTGTTTGGCAAGGTGACCGAAGGCATGGATGTGATCGACAAGATCGCCGCGGTCAAGACCGGCCGGCGCCGGGGCTTCGAGGACGTGCCGCTCGACCCGGTGATCATGACGGGCGTCCGGCGCGCATAGATACCGATGCGGCGCTTGGTCCGCGGGATGCTGTGGCTGGTCCTCGCGTGCCTGGCCCTCTCCGTCCTGTCGGTGTTGATCTTCCGCTGGGTGAACCCGCCTTACAGCGCCTTCATGGCGCAGAGCCAGATCTCGGCCTGGGCGAGCCGCGATCGCACCTACGTATACCGCCGCACGTGGGCGGATCTCACCCGGATCTCGCCGAATCTGCCGCTCGCCGTGGTCGCCTCGGAGGATCAGAAGTTCCCGGAGCACTGGGGGTTCGATGTCGAGGCCATCGAGAAGGCGTACGAAATGAACCGCCACAGCCACCACGTGCACGGTGCGAGTACCATCAGTCAGCAGGTGGCCAAAAATCTGTATCTTTGGTCCGGCCGAAGCTACTTCCGCAAGGCGTTGGAAGCCTACTTCACCGTGCTCATCGAGGGTTGCTGGCCAAAACGCCGCATCCTCGAGATCTACCTCAACATCGCCGAATTCGGCTACGGAACCTACGGGGCGGAGGCGGCCTCCCAGCGTTTCTTCCATAAGTCCGCCTCGCGTCTGTCGCGCAGCGATGCAGCCGTCCTCGCAGCCGTCCTGCCGAATCCCGAGCACTGGTCCGCCGCCGCGCCTCCGCGATATGTTCTTGAACGGCGCGATTGGATCCTGAATCAGATGCAGGCGTTGGGCGGTGCGGAGATGCTCGGCGAAATCGACGCATACCCGGACCGGCACCACGCGCCATGAGCTACGCGATCGACACCATCGTCATGGCGGAGACACCGGAAGGCATCTCGATCTCGATCCGCCCTGCGGGATTCGCCGTCCGTGCCTGCGCCTTCCTCATCGATGCTTTGATCCGCATCGCCATTTTGTTCGCCTGCGCCTCCCTGTTTTCGCCCGGCCGCCAGTTCGGCGTCGGGCTGTACCTGATCTCGGCCTTCGTGATCAATTGGCTCTACCCCGTGCTGTTCGAGATGTCGGCGGCGGCGGCTACTCCGGGTAAACGGGCCTTGGGCCTGTACGTGCTCATGGCAAACGGGCTTCCGCTCACGCCCGCCGGCTGTCTGATCCGAAACCTGCTGCGCGCGGTCGACATGCTGCCGCTGCTGTACGCCTCCGCCATCGTGTCCATTCTCTTGAGGCGCGACTCTCGCAGACTGGGCGACCTCGCCGCCGGCACCGTGGTCGCCTACCGACATGAGCTCGAGAAAGCCGGCGGCCTTGCCGAGGGAGTTCCCCTTCCGCCGCCTCTTCCCCTGACCATGCGCCAGCAGCTCGCCCTCACCGCCTTCGCCTGGCGGGTGAATCGCCTGACCGCGGCGCGCGCCGAAGAGATTGCATCCCACGCCGCAGCCGGGCTTCTGAGCGCTTGCGCATCGGCCACCGCGACGCCCAAGACCGACCGCCTGATCGGCATCGCCCGCTGGCTGCACGGCGACCGGCGATGACGGCGCTCGACTTCGAGACCTCGAACGAGGCGCAGTGGAGCGAGCTCGAGCAGGCGGTGACCCGCGGCGAGAGGACGCTGGACCCCGAGCGATTCTTGTTTCTGTACCGCAGCGCCTGCGAGCATCTCGCATTGGCCGAAGCGCGCGGCTTTCCCGCCCCGCTCGTGTCGAGGCTGTCCGCCGTCACGGCGCGCGCTCATCAGATCGTGTATCGACAGACGGATCTCGGGCTCGGCCGGATCGCCCGCACGCTGATGCATGCTTTTCCCGCCGCGGTCCGCGCCCACCGCTGGTACGTCCTCGTCGCGGCGCTGCTCGTCATCGCGCCCGCCATCGCAGTGGGTTACGCCGTGGCCCATCGACCCGACCTCGTCCTGTCTCTGGCCGACAGCATCACGGTCGAGGAATTGGGGCGCATGTACGACCCGACCAATCCTGCGATCGGGCGGTTGCGCGACGCGGGCACCAACTGGATGATGTTCGGGTTTTACATAGCCAACAACATCGGCATCGCCTTTCAGTGCTACGTCTCCGGCATCCTGTTCGGGCTCGGCAGCCTCTATTATCTGGCCTTCAACGGCGCATTCGGCGGAGCAGTCGCAGGCTACGTCACGTCGATCGGTTTTTCAGCAACGTTCTTTCCGTTCATCGCAACCCATTCCGCGTTCGAAGTCACCGCGGTGGTGCTGAGCGGCGCTGCCGGCCTTAGAATCGGACGCTCGGTGCTCCTGCCCGGTCGTCTGCCCCGCATGGCTTCGCTGCAGCTTGCCGCACGGGAAACGAGCGTCATCGTTTTCGGATCGGCGGTCATGTTGGTGATCGCCGCCGCCATTGAGGCGTTCTGGTCCTCGGCTGCCTGGGTCAGTCCGAGCGCCAAATTCTCGGGCGCCGCGGGTTGCTGGATATTGGTCGCGATCTTTTTCCTGAGGCGTCCGCGTGCAGATTGAGGCCATCTCCGTGGTGCTGCGGCCGCGATCCATTTGGGAGGGATGCGACCTTGGGGTGCGCCTGTTGCAGTCGTGGTTGCGCCCGGTGTACCGCACGTATCTCGCCGTGGCGCTGCCTCTCTTTGCCCTCTGTCTGTTGACCGACCCCATCGCCGGCTGGCTGCCGACACTCTTGATCTGGCTGTCGAAGCCCTGGCTGGATCGGACCGCTCTATTTGCTTTGTCGCGCGCGCTGTTTGGCCAACGCACCACACTCGAGGATCTCTGGGATCATCGGCGGGAGGTTTGGCTGACCGGGCTCGCCACCGCGCTCACATCGCAACGCCTGAGCGCCTCGCGCAGCTTCAAGCAGCCGATTTTGCAGCTCGAGGGATTATCGGGTGCCGCGCTTGGGAGTCGGGTCCGGCAGCTGACGGCCCGCCATCGAGGCACCGCTCGCGCCATGACGGTGGCGTTTGCCAACGCGGAATTCGCACTGACGGTGAGCGCGCTGTCGCTGCAAATCTGGCTCTCGCCTCATGCGTCGGAGATTCCGAGGGATTGGCTGTCCGCCGCGCCCGAATTCATGAGTAGCTTCAAGACCTCGATTGCGTATGCCGCCGCGGTGGCGTTTCTCGAGCCATTCTACGTGGCCGCCGGGTTCGGCATGTACATCAACCGCCGCGTGGAACTCGAGGCGTGGGACATCGAGCAGGAATTTCGCCGTGCGTTCTCCGATTGACGCCCTGCTCTTGACTCTTCTGCTGGCGGCTCCCTGCAGCGCGACGGTTGTGGTTGCCGACCCAACGACCTCCTCTTCGGTATCCGCGGCTCATCCTGCGCTCGGCGCCGCCCTAACTCTCGACGAAGTCCGGGCGGCGGCCGCCAAGCTGAGCACGGATCCGAACTTGGGCGGCACCCACAAGATCCGATCATTGCGCTGGACCCAGCCGCGCGCGCCGGATCGGCCGCAGAATCCTCCACCGTGGATCGAGGGCCTGTTCGAGTACCTCGGGCAAACCGCGAGCGTGCTGCTCTGGGTGGCGGGCGCCATCGCAGCCGCCGTCGCCGTGCTTTGGGCCTACCGAACGTTCAAGGCGCGTACCCCCCGGGAGGAATTCTTGGCCGAGCCTGTCGTTACCCGCATCGGCGACATGGACATCCGGCCTGAATCGTTGCCGGCGGACATCGGCGCGGCAGCGCTCGCGCTCGCCGAGGCGGGGAAAACCCGCGAGGCCCTCTCGCTCCTGTACCGGGGCGCCCTGTCCCGCGCCGTACATCGCTTCGGCGCCGCCATCGGCGAGTCTTTCACGGAGGGCGAAGCGCTGCGCGCCGTGGGTCTGCGTCTCGATCCCACACGCCTCGAGTACTTCTCCGATCTGGTGGGTATCTGGCGCAGGGCGGGTTACGCGGGCGAAGCACTATCGGGCGATCCCGTCAGACATCTTTGCCGGGGCTTTGCCACTCTCGATGTGGCGGCGCCATGACCCGGGACCGATGGATTCAGTTGGTCGCCGCCCTTGGGTTGATCGCGCTCGGCGTTTGGATCGCCCGACATACCTACTGGGACGAGGTCACGGTCACGCTGCCACCCAAGGGTGAAGCCGCGCGCAATCCCTACTACGCGGTGGTGCATCTGGCCGAAAGCCTCGGCATCCACACCACCATGATCGGTTCGCTCCACGAACTTCCCCCCGACGCCACCGTGCTGGTCAACAGCTTCTACGATGACCTGCGCCACGAATCGATCGAGTCGCTGCAGGCTTGGGTGCAATCCGGCGGCCGGCTGATCATCCGCGGCGCCACCCTCGGAGCCAGCGAGCCGCTGCAAATCTGGAGCGGCATCAGACCGCCGGAGCGTGATTCGCGGGCAGCGCGAGCGGCACGTCCCCGCGGCGAGGAGGACTGTCAGCCGATGGCGGTCGGCATTGACGGGATTGCCACCGGGCAATCGCTCGTTCTATGCGACGCTCTGCCGACCGGCCTGACGAGCTCGCGGGTACCCTCGTGGTCGCTGTCCGATTCCAGCGGCATACAGGTGTTGCGCGTGCCCATCGGGCGGGGCGAATTGACGGTCGTCGGGCCGAGCTTGATGTTGGCCAACCAAAGCTTGCCGAAAAAAGACCACGCACTGATTTTCGTCGCGGCGGCGGACTTCAAGCACGGCGATCGGCTGCGGATCCTGAGCCGCATCCGGGCCGAGCCTTTGCCGGTGCTGCTCTGGCGGCTGGCCGCCCCCGCCATCGTGTTCCTGCTGGCAGCCGTCGGCTTGACCATCATCAGATATCTTCCGCGATTCGGTCCTGCGATCGCCGTGCCCGCGCCGACGCGGCGCTCACTCGCCGAACAGATACGCGCCAACGCGCGCTTCGCCCGGCGCACCCAAAGGCTCGCATCGCTTCGAGCTGCCATTCGCCGGGGCCTGGACGAGGTCGCGCAGAGACGCATCGTCGGCTACGCGCTCATGGGCCCTCGCAAGCGAGCGGAGGCTTTGGCAGCAAGCACCGGGATCGACGCCGCGACGATCGCCGCCGCTCTCGTCAGCGATGCCGCGGGCGGCGTGAACGAGCACCGCGCGGCCATCACGCTGCTGGAGGCCTGCCGACGTATCCTGATCAGGTCCGACCCCCACCAAAGGCACCACGCATGACCGAAGAATCTCCCGCCATCGCCCGTGCCGGCGAACTGCTCGCCAAGCTGCGCGCCCAGATAGCCAATGCCCTGGTGGGCCACCAGGCAGTCGTCGATCAAACCCTGATCGCATTGCTGGTCGCCGGGCACGTGCTTCTGGAAGGCGTTCCCGGCCTCGGCAAGACCCTGTTGGTGCGCGCGCTCGCACAAGCCCTGGCGCTGAAGGTGGCGCGCGTGCAGTTCACTCCCGACCTCATGCCCTCGGACATCACCGGCCATGCCATATTGGATCCGGCGACTCACGCCATGCGAGTGGTGCGTGGTCCGGTGTTCACGAACATCCTATTGGCGGATGAGATCAACCGGGCGCCGGCAAAAACGCAGAGCGCCCTTCTGGAGGTCATGCAGGAGCATCAGGTGACGCTCGAGGCGGAAACTCTGCTGCTTCCACGCCCGTTCATGGTCCTCGCGACGCAGAACCCGCTCGAGACCGAGGGCACATATCCGTTGCCGGAGGCGCAGCTCGACCGGTTCCTGCTGAAAATCGACATGAAATATCCGACGCAGAGCGAAGAGGTCGACATCGTTGCGCGCACCACGACCGATCAGACCGGCGACGCATTGCCCTTGTCCGGCGTCACTCCCGTGCTGACCGAACGCGCCGTGCTCGCCTTGCAGCACCTGGCTGCAAGGCAGCGCGTGGACACGGCGGTCGTCGATTATGCGGTGCGCATAGCGAGGGCCACCCGCGACTGGCCGGGCATCGCGGTAGGGTCGGGCTCTCGGGGTCCAATCGCACTGGTGCGCGCGGCGAAGGCGGCGGCGCTGCTCGCCTCGCGCTCCTTCGTGCTGCCCGAGGACGTGAAGGCGGTTGCGGTTGCGGCCCTGCGTCACAGGATCGCGTTGTCGGCCGATGCGCAGCTCGACGGGCGCAAGCCCGACGACGTGTTGGCGGTGATTCTGGAAGCCACGGCTGCCCCTCGGTTATGACGTGGGCCGATTTGAAACTCTGCAGGTCCGCGCTGCCCTCGCGCACATTGATTGCGATCTTGACCGTCATCGGCGCTCTGCTGGTCGCGGCAGCGTTCACCAGGGCGCCGGCGCCCGCGGTCGCTGGAAGCGCAGCCGGGCTCGCCCTCGTACTCGGTCTGCTGGCGTGTCTCGACCTGTATGTCAGCGTCGCTCAATGGCGCGCGGCACCCCTCACGCTTCACCGCCGCCTGCCGCATGCCTTCGCTGTCGGCGAGCCGGTGCGCCTCGAGGTCAGCCTCGTCAATCCCGGCCGGACCACACGCCGCGGGCGCTACTTCGAACTGACCGACCCGACGCTGATCGCGCCGGCGATGCCGCTGCGCTTCGCCATCGGGCCGGGAAGACGCGAAACGTATCAATTTGAGCTGACACCGACCGCACGCGGCATGAAGTCCTTCGAGGCCGGACAGATCCTGTTGCGCTCCGTCTTGGGACTTCTGGACTGGAACCTGCGCATCGGGCACGCGGAGGCTCGCCGCGTGTTTCCCGATTTCAAACGTCAAGCCGCCTTTGCGTGGATGGCGAGCAACCGACGGCTGGCGGAACTCGGGATTAAGTCGGTGAGACGCCGGGGTTCGGGCACCGACTTCGATCAATTGCTCGAATACCGCCCGGGAGATCCGATCCGCCACATCGACTGGAAGGCGACGCTCAAGCACGGCAGGCCGATCAGCCGGTCGTTTCGCGACGACCGCGATCAAAGCGTCATGTTCCTGCTCGATTGCGGACGCCGGATGCGCGCCGACGACACTCAGTCGGGCATCGGCGCAACCCATTTCGACCAATCGCTCGACGCCCTGATGCTGTTGGCGTTCGTCGCGCTCAGCAAGGGCGATGCGGTCGGCGCGATGACCTTCGGCACCGCGGTGGGCGGCGAGAAGCGCTTTGCGCCGCGCAAGGGCCGGCAGACGCTCAACGCCCTCATGGCGGAACTCGGAGACGTCGAGCCGTCGCCGACCTTCTCGGATTACTTGACCGCTGCGGCCGAGCTCGTCCAACGCCAGCGCAAGCGGGGATTGGTCGTCGTGATCACCAACTGCCGGGACGAGGATTCGGCGGAGCTCGCCGCGGCGCTCGCTCTGCTGCGTTCCAGACACTTGGTGGTGCTCGCCAATCTCAAGGAACAGATCGTCGGGCAGATCGCCGCTCAAACCCTGTCGAACCCGCTTTCCGTGCTCGAGGTGGCAGCCGCGGTGGAATACGACCAGCGGCGGCGCGATATGCATGGGCGCCTCGCCATGAATGGCATCGTGCTGATCGACTGCGAACCGCGGGCGCTCGGCGTGGAACTCGTCAATCGCTACAACGTGTTGAAGCGGACGAGGGCGATTTAGCCCGTGTACACTTCGTCCGAATGAAGCATCCCATTGCCCGCGGAGCTTTGGTATCCGCCGCCATCGTTTGCATGCCCCTCTGCACGGGCAGCTTTGCCGCGGCGTCCGCCTTGCGGTCTGCGGCGCCGAGACCGCGAGCGGCGGCGCCGGCGCTATCTCCCGCGCCCTCCGACCATCTGAGCTATGGGCGTTTCAATGACCTTGCGATTTATTCTCCGGTGGGTGCGCCGAAAAGTTTCGTGCTGCTGTTGTCAGGAGCCGAAGGGTGGGATTCGCGCGTTGCCATGCTGGCGCAACAGTTCGCGGATCAAGGCGCACTGGTGGCCGGCGTCGACTTGCCGAAGCTCGACGCCAACCTGGCGGCCGACCCGGGCGACTGCGTCTTCCTGGACGGAGATCTGGAGAACCTGAGCCACTTCCTGCAGGCTTACTACCACGTGCCGACCTACCTTCGGCCCTTTCTTCTCGGTTATCGGGCGGGAGCCGTTCTGGCTTACGCGACACTCGTGCAAGCGCCGGCCAATACATTTGCCGGTGCGCTGACCGTCGGATTCTCGCCGAGTACGCACCTGCTCAAGCCCCTCTGCAAGGGCTCGGGCCTCGAATTGGCGCGCCCGGCCGGCGTCGATGCGACCTCAATCCGGTATCTGCCGGCCAAACGGTTGGAAAGTCCATGGGTGCTGTTCCAAGCCGACCACGATCCCGGCGCGAGCGGGCAGGACGCGGCGCAATTCATCGCCGGCATGCAGGGGGCGGCGCTCGTCACTTTGCCCGGAATCGCAGGCGACTACCCGCCCTCCGACACCTGGGTGCCCAAAGTCCTCGCAGCCTTCTCCACCTTGGTCGCCCGAGCGGGCGCAGAGGCGCTGCCGCTCGCCCCGGCGGCGCTTGGCGACTTGCCGGTGGTCGAGGTCCCCGCTCAGCCGGGAACCGCCACGACCGATACATTCGCCATCATCATGTCGGGCGACGGCGGCTGGGCTGGGCTCGACAAGGAAGTCGCCGACGCACTCAGCGTCCACGGCATTCCCGTGGTCGGCCTCGATTCGCTGCGCTACTTCTGGAGCGCGCGCACGGCCGACGGCCTCGCGCGAGATACCGACCATATGATTCGCTACTATCTCGCGCATCTGGCGAAGAAACGGGTGCTGCTGATCGGGTATTCGCAAGGCGCGGACGTGCTGCCGTTCGCGGTCAATCGGCTTCCGGCGGCCACCCGGGCCAGGGTGGCGCTTGCGGTGCTCATGGGAATGTCCGAACACGCGCTGTTCGAGTTTCACGTGAGCAGCTGGATCGCCAACGACACGAGGGGGCCGTTGACCCTTCCGGAGGTCAGCCGCATCGTCGGGATTCCCGTCTCGTGCATCTATGGAGACGGCGACAAGGATTCGCTCTGCCCCAAACTCGATCCGACCAAGATCCGGGTCGTGAAACTGCCCGGCGGCCACCATTTCAACGGCGACTATGCAGGGTTGGCCCGGGTGATCCTGGCAACGGCCAGTCCTTGATGGGCATATCGAGACGAAGGTTTTTGAGGACCGCCCCCGCGGTACCGCTCCTGGCCGCGTCGATCATGCGGACGGCGGCGGCGGCTTCCGCGCAGCGCGCGGAGCATGGCGCAGCGGCGGTTTCGACCACCGCTCTTAAGACGATGACCGCGGGCGCGGTACCGATATCCGCCGCCGAGCGGCGGGCGCGAGTCGCCAAGGTGCAGGCGCTCATGGCAACGCGCGGTGTGGGGGCGCTGCTCCTCGATACCGGCTCCTCGCTCGACTACTTCACCGGAATAGAGTGGCACAGCTCCGAGCGCACGACGGCGGCCATCATCCCCGGGCGGGGTGAGGTCATCATCGTCACGCCTGCGTTCGAAGAGCCCTCGGTGCGCGAAACGCTGGCCATCCCCGGCGACGTGCGCACCTGGAACGAGGACGAGAGCCCGTTCCTTCGCATCGTGCAAGGCCTGCGCGACCGGGGAGTTCGTTCCGGCCGCGTTGCGGCGGAGCCGACCATGCGATTCTTCATCCTCGACGGCGTCAAAAATGCTTCCGGCAGCTACGAGATCGTTTCCGGCGATCCGTTGATTCGAGCCTGCCGGATGATCAAGTCGCCGGCCGAACTTGCACTCATGCAGACCGCCAACGACGTGACGCTCGCGGCGCTCCGTCACCTGCATGCACTCATCGAGCGGGGCATGAGCGCCTCCGACTTGGCGGCCATCGTCACCGACGCCACACAGGCATTCGGAGGCTCCCCCGAATTCGCCCTGATCCTGCTGAACGAGGCGTCCGCCTACCCGCACGGCTCGCACCAATCGCAGTCGGTCGCGGAAGGCTCGGTGATTCTCACGGATTGCGGCTGCACCGTGCACGGGTATCAATCCGACATCTCGAGGACCTGGGTGTTCGGCGAAGCCAACGCCCGGCAGCGCAAGCTCTGGGACACCGTGAAGCGCGGTCAGCAAATCGCCTTGGAAAGCGCCACGCTCGGTGTCGCCGTGGGTGCGCTGGACGATGCCGTGCGCAAATACTACGAGAGCGAGGGGTGGGGGCCGGGCTACAAGCTTCCCGGGCTGTCTCATCGTACCGGTCATGGCATCGGTCTCGACGGTCACGAGCCGGCTTACCTGGTGCATGGCGACACGACGCCGCTCGAAGCCGGCATGTGCTTCTCCGACGAGCCGGGCATCTACATCCCGGGCGAGTTCGGCGTGCGCTTGGAGGATTGCTGGCACATGACCGGCGCCGGTCCGAAACTCTTCACCGGCCTCGCGAAGTCCATCGACGATCCGGTCTAGATCGTGCGCGAACCGCCTGCGGACGCCCGGTCGCCGTGGAGGTAGGCATCGAAGGTCATGGCGACCGAGCGCATCAACAGGCGACCCGCCGGGGTCAACGCGATGCGGCCGTCGGCGAGTACCACGAGACCATCCGCCTGCAAGACCTGGAGGCGCTGCAATTCACCGGCAAAATAGCCGTCAAAGCGTATGTCATGGCGGCGCTCGAAGGCGGCCATGTCCACGCTGCCGTTGCACATGATCTCCTGAATGACGTCCCTGCGCACCACATCGTCGCGGCTCATGCGCACGCCGCGACTCGAGGGCAGGGCGCCGCTGGCAACCGCTCCCTCGTAGTCGCCGAGCGCCTTATAGTTCTGCACGTACAGATCGCCCACCTGCCCAATCGCACTGACGCCGAGATTCACGAGATCGCGATTCGCGTGAGTCGTATAGCCTTGAAAACTCCGGTGAAGGGTGCCGTTCATTTGCGCTTGCGCGAGACCGTCGGTGGGCAGCGCGAAATGATCCATGCCGATATACACGTAGCCCGCTCCGCACAGCTTCTCGACGGCCAGCTGCAGCAGGCTCAACCGAAGCGCCGGACCGGGGAGCTCGCCGGGGACGATTTGCCGCTGCGCTTTGAACACCCGCGGCATGTGGGCATAGCCGTACACCGCCAAACGATCCGGGCGCATCGCGATCACCTGGTCGAGAGTCGCCTCGAAAGTCGCCAGAGTTTGCCTCGGTAGACCGTAGATCAAGTCGAAATTGATCGAGCGAAAGCCCAATTCACGCGCCTGGCCATAAACCCGCGCCACCATTTCCGCGGGCTGAACCCGGTTGACCGCCCGCTGCACGTTTTCATCGAAATCCTGGACTCCCAAGCTGACCCGGTTGAAGCCAAGTGCTTTCAGGAGCTCAAGCATGCCCGGGTCCACTCCGCGGGGATCGATTTCAATCGAGTAATCCCGGGATTCGGCGTCGGTCAACTGGAATTCGTGATCGATTCTGTCGATCAGCTCGATCAACAGCCGCCGCGGAAGATAGGTCGGGGTGCCCCCGCCGAAATGCAACTGCTCGACGGTTCTTTCGCGGCCGAAAATTGCGCCGCGCTGGGAGATCTCGCGCACCAGGTGTCGGACGTAGTCGTCCGCCCGTGCCAGGCGGCGCGTCACGATTTTATTGCACCCGCAATAAAAACAAGGGGTCAGGCAAAACGGAACGTGCACGTACAGCGACAGCGGCATTCTCTGGTCCGCGCCCGCGCTCGTGGCAGCGGCCTGTTCATAATCGCCCGCCGCGACTCCATTGCGAAATTGCATCGCAGTGGGATAAGAGGTATAGCGCGGACCCTCCCGATCATAGCGGCGCATCAGATCGGGGTCGAAACAAACGGCCGTGGCAGCAGTCATCGTAATTCCTCGAAGTGACTCGAGCTCATGAAATGTGGACCCTAGGCTTCCTTGAAGCGCGGCCCCCGCCAATAGGTAGTTTCCCGTAGTTCTGCGCAGAAGCGAACTCTACGTAGGAGGCCCCGGTACGTTACTGATACCGGCCGCGCAACATAATTCCTACGATGCGCCGCGTGTCCTCACCGTACGTATCGAGGTAGCAAGATGATGTCGAGTACGCTCTCGCCCGCCAGGGAACCCCCCGTGATCTACAACGATGCGGTGGTGCGTCAATTCACACTCATGACGATCATTTGGGGAATCGTCGGCATGACCGTCGGCGTGTTCATCGCCGCGGAACTGATCTGGCCCACCTTGAATTTCGATCTGCCCTTCTTGAGTTATGGGCGGCTGCGGCCGCTGCATACCAATGCGGTCATTTTCGCGTTCGGCGGCTGCGGCCTCTTCGCAAGCTCTTATTACATCGTACAGCGCACCTGCAAGGTGCGTTTGATCTCCGACCGGCTCGCCACGTTCACCTTCTGGGGGTGGCAGCTGGTGATTCTCCTGGCTGCGATCAGCCTGCCGCTCGGAATCACCAAGGGCAAGGAATACGCCGAGCTCGAATGGCCCATCGACCTTCTGATCGTGGTCGTGTGGGTCGCCTACGCGTATGTCTTCTTCGGCACCCTGGCGATTCGAAAGGTCAAGCACATCTACGTGGCCAACTGGTTCTTCGCCGCGTACATCATCACCATCGCCGTTCTGCACATCATCAACAATCTGGCAGTGCCGGTCTCCCTCACCAAATCCTACGTGATCTATTCGGGCGTGGTCGACGCCATGGTGGAATGGTGGTACGGCCACAACGCGGTGGGATTCTTTCTGACCGCGGCGTTTCTGGGAATGATGTATTACTTCGTGCCGAAGCAGGCGGAGCGTCCGATCTACTCGTACCGCCTGTCGATCGTGCATTTCTGGGCATTGATTTCCATCTACATGTGGGCTGGCCCGCATCACCTGCAGTACACGAGCCTGCCCGACTGGGCGCAATCGCTCGGCATGGTGTTCTCGATCATTCTGCTCGCGCCTTCCTGGGGCGGCATGATCAACGGAATCATGACGCTCTCCGGCGCCTGGCACAAACTTCGGACCGACCCCATTCTCAAGTTCCTGATCGTCGCGCTGTCTTTCTACGGCATGTCGACGTTCGAGGGCCCGATGATGTCCATCAAGACGGTCAATGCGTTGGCGCACGACACGGACTGGGTCATCGGCCATGTGCATTCGGGTGCATTGGGCTGGGTCGCCTTCATGACCATCGGCTCGATGTATGTGCTCCTCCCGCGGCTCTATGGTCGCAAGGAGATGTATAGCATCCGGCTGATCGACGTGCATTTCTGGATCGCCACCATCGGCGTCGTGCTGTACGTGACGGCGATGTGGATCGCCGGCGTCATGCAGGGCCTCATGTGGCGGGCGACGAATGCCGACGGCACGCTCACCTACACCTTCGTCGAATCGCTGAAGGCGACCTACCCCTACTACATGGTGCGGTTGGGAGGCGGCGTCCTTTTTCTGATCGGCATGTTCATCATGCTCTACAACACGGTCATGACCGTGAGAGAGCCGGTCGTGCGCACCGATGCCGTGCCCGTGCCGGCCGCCTGATCGCAGCGGAGATCAAGAATGAATCACGAAATCGTCGAAAAGAATGCGTGGCTGATGGGAACACTGATCGCCATCGTCATCAGCGTCGCCGGACTGGTGGAGATCGTACCGCTGTATTTCCAGGCGTCGGTGATCCAACCTTCGCCGGGAATCAAGCCCTACGGGCCGCTGGAGCTCGCCGGACGCGAGGTCTACGTGCGCGAAGGCTGCTATCTGTGTCATACGCAGATGGTGCGGCCGCTGCAGGCCGAGGTCGAGCGCTACGGCCATTACTCGATCGCGGGCGAGGCCGTCTACGATCACCCGTTCCAGTTCGGATCGAAGCGAACGGGGCCGGATCTGGCGCGCGTCGGCGGCCGCTATTCGGACGAGTGGCATCGCATCCACCTCAACAATCCGCGCGATGTGGTCCCCGAATCCAATATGCCCGCCTTCACGTGGTTGGCGAAGGACAGCATCGATCCCAAGGACCTCGCCGCGAAGATGCGCGTGCTACGGAAGGTCGGTGTGCCCTACACCGATTCGGAAATAGAATCCGCGTCGGACAAAGTGGCCGGCCACACCGAACTCGATGCGCTGGTGGCCTATCTGCAAGGTCTCAAATTTCACGGTGAGGTGTCGCCATGATCGGCATATTCCGCGGCGCAATGACGCTGATCCTGCTGTTGTTCTTTGTCGCCATCGTCGCCTGGGCTTGGAGCGGGCGGCGCAAGGCGGTGTTCGATTCGATGGCCCGGATGGCCCTCGACGACGACAGCCAGCCGACATCCAACCTGCCGACAGTCAAAGAAGCCCATCATGAGTAACGGCCCTGCTATGAGTAACGGAGTCGCCACCTACATCACGATCGTGGTGCTCGCCAACATCTTCGGTTGCCTATGGCTGATCTGGTGGACGATGCGCGGCGCCTCGAAAGTGGACCCGAAGGACACGACCCACGTTTGGGACGACAATCTGACCGAGTATAACAATCCGCTGCCTCGCTGGTGGTTGTGGCTGTTCATTTCGTCGATCATCTTCGCGCTGGGCTACTTGGTCCTGTACCCGGGGCTCGGCAACTACAAAGGGCTCAGGCACTGGACCGAGGTTTCGCAGTGGCAGGGCGAGGACGATGCCGCCAAACAGGCGCTGCAGCAGCGCTTCGCCGCGTTCAACGGCAAGAGCCTGATCGAGTTGTCGCACGATCCGTCGGCGATGATCACCGGGCGGAATCTGTTCGCGCTCAATTGCTCCAGCTGCCACGGATCGGATGCGCGCGGCGCCAAGGGCTTCCCCAATCTCACCGATCAGGACTGGCTGTGGGGCGGCACTGAGCAGGACGTGTATCAGACCGTGGCGCACGGCCGCGACGGCATGATGCCGGCCTGGGGACCGGTGCTCGGGCACGACGGCGTCGAGGAGGTATTGGCCTATGTGCTGACCTTGAGCGGCCGGAACCCGGCGGATACCCACTTCACTTCCGAGCAGGTGAGCGCGGGGAAGACGCGGTTCCAGACAATGTGTTTCGCCTGTCATGGGCCGGACGGCAAGGGCAACACGGCGCTCGGCGCCCCGAATTTGACCGACAACATCTGGCTGCACGGCAGTTCGGTGAAGGACATCCGCGAGACGATCACGAATGGACGCACCAATCACATGCCCGCTCAACTCGAGCGCCTGGGGGATATGAAGGTGCGGCTGTTGTCCGCGTATGTGCTCAGTCTCTCGCAGCCGGCGGGGACACCGCAGCCAGCCGAGCAGGCAAGTGGCGGTAAGTGACGCGCCAGCTTCCGGTTGGTCCCGCCTTGCGGAGATTTGGGGCGTCACGCTCTGGGCATCGTTCATCGCGGCGTGCCTGCAGACAGCCGTGGTGTTCGCGTGCTTCGATCCGATGACGCTGCGATGGGATGACTTGTTCAGCCCGTCGCTCGTGGCGCTTCGCCCGATGATCTACGCGATGGGGTTCTTCGTGTTCTGGCTGTTCAATTTCGTCGGATCCGCCTTGACCGCCTACATGCTCACGTCCGGCCCGCATGGCAAGCTCCCATGAACGCCAACGAAACGGTTGCCGAGCCGCTCTATGAGGCGCAACGAAAGGTCTATGCGCGCGAAGTGTCCGGCCGCTTTGCGCGCCTGCGCAATCTCACCGTGGTGGTACTTCTCGGAATATTCTACGGGCTGCCCTGGCTCAGGTGGAACGGGCGGCAGGCGGTGTTGTTCGATCTGCCGGCACGCAAGTTCTTCATCTTCGGATTGACGCTGTTTCCCCAGGATTTCTATCTCCTGACGTGGCTCCTGATCATCGCGGCACTGTCGTTGTTCTACTTCACGGCAATCGGTGGACGTTTGTGGTGCGGCTACGCGTGTCCACAAACCGTCTGGACGGAAATTTTCGTGTGGATGGAACGTCTGACCGAAGGCAACCGGTCGCAGCAGATGAAACTCGACCGGGCTGCCTGGTCGTGGTCCAAGATCTCGCGCAAGGCGGCCAAGCAAGCGCTGTGGGTCGGGTTTTCCCTGTTCACCGGACTGACGTTCGTCGGCTATTTTTCACCCATCGATGGATTGGTCAGCCGCATCGCGATCGGCGGGGTGGGTTCCTGGGAGACGTTTTGGATACTTTTCTACGGCTTTGCCACCTATGGCAATGCCGGGTACATGCGCGAACAGGTGTGCAAGTACATGTGTCCGTATGCGCGGTTTCAGAGCGCCATGTTCGACCGGAGCACGCTGGTCATTTCCTACGATGCAGCGCGGGGCGAACCGCGCGGATCGCGCGGCCGAGGGGTCAGCGCCAGGCAGGCGGGATTGGGCGATTGCGTGGACTGTACCCTCTGCGTGCAAGCCTGTCCGACCGGCATCGATATCCGCAAGGGATTGCAGTACGAATGCATCGCCTGCGCGGCCTGCATCGATGCCTGCGATGCCGTGATGGAAAAGGTCGGTTCCCCACGGGGACTCGTACGCTATTCGACCCAGGCTGAGCTCGACGGCGCACCGCGCCGCATTTTGCGGCCGCGAATCATGATCTACACCGCGATTCTGGCGTCGCTGATATGCGGGTTCGCCTATGCGGTGACCCACCGCGTGAGCTTCGATATCGATGTTCTGCGCGATCGCAATATTCTGTACCGCGAACTTGACGATGGTCGGGTGGAAAATGTGTTCACGATACGCATCATCAACAAGGATCAGCACGCCCACGATTTCCGCCTGAGCACCTCGGGCCTCCCCGATGCGGTGATCGACAGCGACTCGCCCGCGCAGCATGTCGATGCGGAGGATGTGAAGACCGTCGTGATTCGGGTGCGCATCCCCCCCGGTGAGGAGCATGGCGGCCAGAATTTCACGATCACCGCCCAGGCGCTGGATCATCCCGAGGTGCTCGTCACTAGCCGCGCACGATTCTTTGCCGAACCTTAAGGCATATCTGGAGACCGACATGAGCGACCCAAAGACCGAAAAAGAAGCCTGGTACCGCTACCCGATGATGTGGTTGGTCATCGCACCACCCGTCGGGTCGGTGATCGCCGGCATCATCACCATGATCTTGATCTTGAAACACCCGGATCCGGTCTTGGCGACATCGCATCCAGCGGTGGCCGTGCAGCACGCCGCCAAAGCGAATTCGCTCCTGCCGCCGACGGATTGAACCGTGGCGGCCTCGCCCATCGAGTGTTTTCATTGCGGCGAAGCGCTGGCAGGACGCGAGCCGCTGTGGGTCCGTTTGAACGGTTCCGACGAGGTGGTCTGCTGCCCCGGATGCCGGGCCGCCGCGCAGCTGATCTCGCAACTCGGGCTGGAGGATTTCTATCGATTCCGGACCGCACCCGCGGTCAAACCCGGGCCGCCCTCGGACAGCTGGTTGGCCTACGATGAGCCCGCGCTTCTCGAGTCGCTGAGCCGCGTCGAGCCTCGCGGGCGCGCCGTCATCCTGACGATCGACGGAGTGACTTGCGCGGCCTGCAGCTGGTTGATTCAACGCTCCTTGACGGGTTTGGACGGCGTCGTTCACGCCGGCGTCAATACTGCGACAGGACGCGCGCAAATCGTATGGGACGAAGGCCACATCAAGCTTTCGCGGCTCATGCAGATCATCTCGGAGCTCGGCTACCAGCCGCACGTCGTGACTGCCGAGAACGCGGACGCGCTGGCGCAGTCCGAACGGCGCGGCTTGTTGAAACGACTCGCCGTCGCGGGCCTCGGGATGATGCAGGTGATGATGTTTGCGGTCGCACTGTACGTCGGCAATTCGCAAGGCATGGAGGCCGATGTGCGGGCATACCTGCGCATCGTGAGCATGCTGGTCGCCACTCCCGTCATGTTCTACGCCGGTTGGCCTTATTTCGCGAACGGCGCGCGGGCGCTCATGGAACGCGGCATCACCATGGATGTGCCGGTGAGTCTCGCGCTGATCCTTGCGTATGGGGCGAGCGTCTACAATACGTGGAGACATGCCGGGGAGGTCTATTTCGACTCGGTCACCATGTTCATTTTCTTTTTGACCGTCGCCCGTTACGTCGAGATGGTGGCACGGCATCAGTGCACGCGCGTGAGCGACTCCTTGAGCCGCCTGCTGCCGGTGACCGCACACCGTCTCTGCGTTGCGGAGAACGAAGGCGAGCTCGTCAGCGAGGTCACCGTCGCGGCGCTCAAGGCGGGCGACCTGGTGCTGGTGCGCGCGGGAGAGATCGTACCGGCCGACGGTCGGCTCGAATCGGCAGGCACGCAATTCGATGAAGCCATGTTGACGGGCGAATCGCTGCCGGTCGCTCGTGCGAGCGGCGATCACGCGACCGCGGGCACGATCAACGTCGGCTCCCCGGTACGCATCCGGGTAACAGCGACCGGGGGCGCGACCGTATTGTCGAGCATCGTCGCCCTGCTGCATCGCGCACAGTCCGAGCGGCCGCGCATCACCCGCGACGCCGATCGGATGGCGAGTCGTTTCCTCACCTGCGTGCTGCTCCTCGCTGCGGGGATCGGCGCAATCTGGTGCGTCGTAGATCCAAGCCGGGCGTTCTCGGCGACCCTGGCGATGTTGGTGGCCGCCTGTCCGTGCGCCTTCTCTCTCGCCACGCTGGTCGCGGTCGCCAGCGCCAACGCCGCGCTCGCCCGACGGGGCGTCCTGGTGACTCACCCCGACGCCGTCGAGAGTCTCACGCGAGTGACGCGAGTCGTGTTCGACAAAACCGGAACGCTGACGAGCGCCATGATGTCGGTATCGCGCTGCACGGCGAAAGGACCGCTGTCCGAGGGAGAATGCCTCAAGATCGCTGCAGCGCTCGAGGTGGCCTCGGAGCATCCCATTGCCCGTGCCTTCGCCTCCGCGCCGGGCCGCCGGCTCGAGGCGCGTGACGTGCAGGTGGTGCCCGGAGGCGGTATGACGGGAATCGTCCAGGGAAAAAGCTACCAGATCGGTACGCGTGCTTTTGCCAGCGGCTCTACTGCGGCGCGCGTCTCGGCGGACGATGACGCAATGATCGTACTTGCCGGGGACGGGGTCGAGCTTGCGACTTTCGAACTGCAGGACACGCCGCGCCCGGAAAGCCCCGGCACGGTGCGCAAGCTCGTCGAACAAGGCTTGAGCACGGAAATTCTCAGCGGCGATTCCTTCGCCGCCGTATCCCGTCTCGCGGAGCATTGCGGCATTTCGGCGTTCGCGGCCCGGCAATCGCCGGCCGACAAGCTCGAGCGTGTCAAGGTGCTCAGCCGCAGAGGTGAATTCATCGCCATGGTGGGCGACGGCATCAACGATGCGCCGGTTTTGGGTGGCGCCGGTCTGTCCGTCGCCATGAGTCGCGGATCCGCGCTCACGTTGGCCAGCGCGGATCTGGTGCTGATCGGCGACTCGCTGCGCGCGCTTCCCGGCGCGTTCCTCCTGGCGCGCCGTGCACGGCGCATCATGCGCCAGAATCTCGTCTGGGCGGGGGCCTACAACCTGATCGCAATGCCGCTCGCCGCGCTGGGATGGGTGCCGCCTTGGGCAGCCGCCATCGGCATGTCGACGAGCTCGATCCTGGTCGTGTTGAATTCCTTGCGCCTCATGCGCGACGGCCGCAGCCGCGGGCGCGAACCCCGTCGTGGGCGCGCGCCGGTGTCCGTACCGCCCATGGAGACCCCGCCGGCGGCCGGGGCGGCCGTGTCATGAGCATCGTGTTCGTGTTGATTCCGGTGAGCCTGGTGCTGGTCGGCTGCGGCATCTGGGGATTCTTTTGGGCCGTACGAACCGGACAGTTCGACGAATTGGATGCGCCCGCCTGGGAAATTCTCGTGGAGGACCGAAACGAGACCGCGACGCCGTCGGACTTGCCGGCGCAGAAGCCCCGATGAGCGGCGCAGCGGTCTGTAATCCGCTGACCCTCTCCGCCGCCTTTGCCGTCGGTGTGGCGGGGAGCGTCCATTGCCTCGCCATGTGCGGCGGCATATCCGGTGCGCTGGGCATGCGCACCCGCGGCATCCCGGGCGCGGCCCAGAGATCGGTGCACACGGCCAGCTATCAGGTGGGGCGGCTGTCGAGCTACACCTTGGCGGGCGCCATCGTCGGCGCCTCCGGTGGATTGTTGAGCACGATGTTCGATCTGGATCGCATAGCCGTCATGGCGAGAATCATGGCGGGCCTATTGCTGGTCGCGATGGCTTTGAACACCTTGTTCCATTGGCGCCCGCTCTCGCGGCTCGAGCGTCTCGGCGGCCGGCTGTGGGCTCGCCTCGCGCCGCTTGCACGCAAGCTTCCTTCCAATGGCCTTTCCGGGTCGCTTCTGCTCGGCATGCTGTGGGGTTGGCTGCCCTGCGGATTCGTCTACTCGATGCTGATGTTCGCCGCGCTTTCGGGCGGCGCGGCGCCGGCCGCGGCCCTGATGTTGTGCTTCGGCCTGGGGACGGTGCCTGCCGTGTTCGGAGCCGGCATGCTGAGCGCACGGCTGGGGCGCGTCAGCGTCGCCCACGGCCTGAATCAGGCGGCCGGTTGGCTGCTGCTGGTATTTGGAGTCCTGACGATGCTGGGGCCGTTCAGCCCCCACTCGCATCACTGAGAACGTCTTGCGCGAGCACCCCGTTGATCGTCTCGGCCGGTTGCGGTCCGGCACACGCGCGCGTTCAAGTGAGGTTCAGATGCCTCATCACCCGCGCGAGGTTCTTGCGGATTTCATTGAGCTTGCCGAGGCTTGCGGCCGTGCGCATCGCATCCCCCAGGGGCTGCAGCGGATAGCCGCCGTAGGCGCCGGGATTCGGTACGTCGTGGGTGACGGAAGATCTTCCCGAGAGCGTGACATTGTCGCCAACGGTGACGTGCGTGGTGACGACTGAGTTTCCGCCGGTCATGAACCGGCGGCCGATCCGGGTCGACCCGCCCATCATGAAGCCTGCTGTATAGAATCCGTCCTCGCCCAAGTCGCAGTTGTGCGCGATATGGCAGATGTTGTCCAGCTTGGTGCCGGCGCGGATGTGCGTCGACGTCAAAGTGGCACGGTCGATGGCGCAGTTGCTGCCGATCTCCACATCGTTGCCGATCACGACATTGCCCAGGTGCGGAATCTTGCGGGCCCGGCCATCCGGCCCGGGCGCGTATCCAAATCCGTCACCGCCCACCGTGGTGTGGGGATGAATTTCGCAGTCGTCCCCGACTTCGCATCCGGCCCCGATGAAAACCTGCGGATGTATGACCGTTCGTGCCCCGATGGTGGCGTCGTTTTCGATCACCGCATGCGCACCGATCATGCAATTGTCGCCGATCACCGCATGGGCGCCAATCACGCAGTAGGGTCCCAAGCAGACATCCGACCCTATTCGAGCGTCCGGATGCACGAGCGCCGTGGGGTGCTGCCGTCCCCACTGGGTGAAGCGGGCATCCTTTCGGTCGAAATATTTGAGCAGTGTTGCCATGCCTACGGGCATGAGCTTGACCGAAAAACAGCAGGTCTCGTCGTTCGCCGGCTTCAGCGATGCGGAAACGTCGCTGAGGCATATGAGGATGGCGGGACGGTGGGCGAGCGCCTGAGCGATTTGTTGCTCATCGCTGACGAACACCAAACTGGCGCCGCAGGAGTCGGCGGGAATCCGGCAGTTCTCGGCACTCGAGTTCAGGTTGCCGTGCAGGTAGGTGAAGACATCGGAATGTCTGGACTTGATCGCCTGAGCGGTAATCATCGCCAACTCCTGTGGGTTGTCGAGTCAGCGGAACAAAACTCTGCGATTCGTCTCGTAATTTTCATCCCTCAGGGCTCGGCCGGTACTCTGAGCGCACACGAGTTTCGGTGTCAAGGAAGAAATACAGCACGCCGGTTACTTTGTGCAGGAGAGTGACGCGGCGGCCCGGCTCCGCCACTCGTACACTGCGACCCTGAGGCTCGTGGCGCCGTTCGAGCTCACCTCTGTTCTCCCGTAACCTCCTGATTTAAGTGATATAGTCGGGACCTATGAGCAAACACTTTCATACCGTGGTTTGGATCGATCATCGGCAAGCGAAGATCTTGAATTTCAATGCCGACGTGTACGACGGACAGACCGTTCGCAGCACCCACCCCGACCAGCATCTGCATCACAAAGCGAATTCGGGCGACTCCGGACACGCACCGCCCGATCACGAGTTCTTCAAGCATGTGGCCAAATCGGTGGCGGACGCCGGCGCGGTTCTCATCGTGGGGCCCTCGAGCGCGAAACACGAACTCGCCAAATACATCAAGGACCACGACGCCCCGCTCGCGGGTCGGGTATCCGGGGTGGAGAGCTTGGATCATCCCTCGGACGGCACCATCGTGGCGTTCGCTCGCCACTTCTTCAAGGCGGATGACCGGATGCATTCGCAGGCGCCATCCTAGACTCGGCGCCGAAATTAGTCTTATTTGCGCTGCTGCTTGGGGTCTGCGGGCGGGCGCAATGCGCCGATGTCGTTCGCCAGCAAGACGTGATGGTCGAGGCGCGCGACGGCGTGCAGCTTGCCACCGACATCTATCGGCCGGCGAACGGGACCGCACCTACGGAGGAGCGGCTGCCGGTTCTTTTGCATCGCACTCCCTACGATAAATCAGATCCGGCGACCATTGCGATCGCCGAGCAGCTGGCCGGACATGGCTACGTGGTCATGGTGCAAGACACCCGCGGCCGGCATCGATCCCAAGGCGAGTTCGAGAAGTATTATGCCTTCGACGCCTACGACGGGTACGACACCATCGAATGGGCGGCGAGCCAACCTTACAGCAACGGCAAGGTCGGCATGTATGGCACTTCGTACGCTGCCCATACGCAGGCTGATGCTTCGAAGCTGGCCCCTCCGCACTTGCGGGCGCTGGTGCTCAACATGGGTGGCATGTCGAGTGCCTGGAACCACAGCGTGCGCTACGACGGCGCATTCGAGATGGGGAGGCAGCTCACCTGGGCCTGGCAGGAGGCGTTGGACGATGCCAAGGACCCCATCGTCAAGGCCATGCTGTCCAAAGAAGATGTGCTGGCGTGGTACTCCGCGCTACCGATCCGCAAGGGCTTGAGCCCGCTCTCCGTCGCGCCAAACTACGAACGGTATTATCTCGACGAGGCGACGCGCTCGGATTACGACGAGCACTGGGCCACGCTCGGGATGCAATGGGAGCGGTACTACGCGCAGACCGCGGACGTGCCGATGATGCATATCGGCGGTTGGTATGACATCTACCTGCGCGGAACGATCGAGAATTGGCGTCGATTGTCCGCGTTGAAAAAATCGCCCATGCGCCTGCTGATAGGTCCCTGGACCCATCACGGCAACACCGTGTCCCATGCGGGCGACGTCGAGTTCGGCACCGAGGCCGCGATCCAGGACTTCGATACGGATTTTCATTTGAGATGGTTCGACTACCACCTGAAAGGCATCGCGACATCCGCAGCCACACAGGCACCGGTGCGCTATTTCTTGATGGGCACGGGAGATGGACACAAAGATGCCGCCGGGCGCCTCTACCACGGCGGCGAGTGGCGCGATGCGACGCAATGGCCGCCCGAAAAATCGCGTTCCACGACCCTCTATCTGCATGGCGACGGCTCGCTCAGTGAGCATTTGCCCGCGCCGGACGAGCCCCATCGCACGTCCTACGCATTTGACCCCGGCCATCCCGTACCCACCATCGGCGGAGGCGTCTCGAAGCGCTTGAAGGATGGCGCTTTCGACCAACGCGAACGGCCCGACATGCCGGGCTCGCGCCCCCCCTATTTACCGCTACGAGCGCGTAGTGACGTGCTGGTGTTCGAGACCGGACCCCTCGAACGAGACCTCACTCTCACCGGGCCGGTGGAGGTCACGCTGTTCGCCTCATCGACCGGTACGGACACTGACTTCACGGCGAAACTGATCGATGTCTATCCGCCCAGCAGCGATTTTCCCAACGGGTTCGACATGAATCTCACCGACGGCATCATTCGGGCGAGTTATCGCGACGATTCGAAGACGCGAAAGCTACTGAAGCCCGGCCAGAGCTACCGACTGGTCATACGGCCGTTCGACACGGCCAACGTGGTGAAGCAAGGGCACCGCCTGCGGCTCGATATTTCGAGCAGCAATTTCCCGCGCTTCGACGTGAATCCCAACACCGGAGAGCCGCTCGGCATGAATCGGCGCACCAAAACGGTCGAGAACACGCTCTTCCACGACGCCCGTCAGCCGTCGGCCGTCAAGTTGTTCGTCTCCCCGAACCGCGGCGAGCCTTGAGAACGGTCCGCGCTCAGGGCGTCAGCACAATCTTGCCCGTGTAGCCTTTGGCGCTGAACTCCTGTTGGGCCGCGACGATCGAATCGAGCGCGAAGACTGCGGCAATGACCGGACGTATTTCGCCGCGCTCGATATACCCGACTAGGTTGCGGAAAACCGCGGGCTCGAACACCGTACAGCCGTCGAGCCGAAGATCCTTCAGATACAGGGTTCGCAGGTCCAGATCGACGATCGGGCCCGATATGGCGCCCGCCACCGCATAGCGCCCGCGTCGCCGCAGGACCTCGAGGAGCTGACCGAACTGCCTGCCGCCGACCACGTCGATGACGGCATCGACGCTTTCGCGTCCCAGTGCGCCGATGAGGTCTGCATCGCGGGCGAGCACGGCCGCTGCACCCAACGCTTTGACGGCCCGCGCCTTAGCGAGGCTGGCCACCGCGATCACGCGTGCTCCCCGACGCACCGCAAGCTGCACAGCCGCCGAGCCGACTCCCCCGGATGCGCCGGTGACCAGCACCGTCTCGCCGCGGGCCACCGCGCTGCGTTCGAGCATGTGTTCGGCTGCCCCGTACGCGCACGGAAACGAGGCGAGTTCCGCATCCGACAGGCCGGTCGAGATCGCATGAGCGTTCACCGAGGGCACGCAGGTGTACTCGGCAAACGCGCCGTTGCACTCTGAACCGAAATACAGGACTTGGGTCACCCCGTCCCGATTCAGGCGGATGACGGGCTCGATGAGGACGCGCTCCCCGATGCGGTTATGGGGTTCGAGCAAAAGACGGCATACGATATGGCCGCAAGCATCGGCACCCTGAATGCGCGGAAACT
>Ga0187887_10000347_pt1 | contig 46476 bp, 40 predicted proteins | sample June2016WEW_7_10_FD_132977 | JGI IMG/M metagenome (GOLD analysis project Ga0187887, IMG submission 132977) | Peatland microbial communities from SPRUCE experiment site at the Marcell Experimental Forest, Minnesota, USA - June2016WEW_7_10 | ecosystem: Environmental > Terrestrial > Soil >... | reverse complement strand
TAGGCGTTCCTGCATCCACACCCTTCATCGGTCCTCTTGAAAATAACTTTAGTCATATATTTTTTGAGCCCCACCCGCACCCTCTGTCGCGCTCCGATTCAAGCTGTCTCAAATTCACTCATCTACTGTCCCAATATGCCGCAATCACTGCCCCAATGCGCTCCACCAATTTGTCCCGATTCGAGCCAGGCATTCCACGTCGCCGTCTTCTCGCAACAAAAAAAGAGGCGGCAGGGGAATCGTTCCCTTGCCGCCCTTGGTCATCAGCAGCCGTAAACTGCCCGGCCTGAAAAACCCGCAATCGATCCTATTTACTGCCCGGCTTCCATCCCAGGCGCCGCTGGAATATCCGCCCCCGGATCTTCGTCAATCATGCTCTGCGGTCCCGCACCCTGAGGTGGCCCGCCCTGCGGAGCCGCCTCTGGTGGACCCGGCTGTGCAGGAGGCATCGGCCGGTGACCCTGACCGTCCCGCCCCCAGCCGCCACGTCCCTCGCCGTGATGTTCCTGCCCGCCGTGGTCGCGGAATTCCTCTACCTGCTTCCATTGCTCCGGCGTCAATTTGCTGCGAAGCGCCAGCAGGTAGCGCGCATTCGCCTTCTCCAGCTCCGCTCGCGCCTGCGCCACCTTATCGATCTGTGCCAGTATCTTGCTCTCATTCGGCTGTTCGTTGCGAATCAGCGGCTCCAACTCCAGTTCCGCCTTCGCCAGCGTTGCCCGCAGATCAATCAGCGTCTCCCGATGTTGAAACAGAATCTCGTCAAACGACTTCCGCTGCTCGTCGCTCAGCTTCAAACGCTCCACGACCTTCGGATTGTTCCACCACCGTCCATGAATTCCCTGCCCATCGAACGCCTTCTCAAAGGGCGGCCGATGTTCCCCAAATCCTTGCCCACCTCCCGGTCCTTCCCCCGGGCCCTGTGCCAGAGCCGATCCCGCGATCAAGAGTCCCGCAATCGTCAAACCCAACCGTACTGCAATGCCAACTTTCATCCTCTTCTCCTTGTGTCTGCGCTCATTGGCGCGTTTGAAGTTTTTCGTGCCTTGCCATTACCGAGTTTCGTCTTCGGCCATCAGTTGAGCCAGAGGCTCCATGGCGCTCGGAACCACCCGTGAAACATCGCTGTCCACCTTGGCCAGTAGATCCTCTTCATCCTCGCGAGCCTGCAACTCACGCGTCGCCCGCTGTTGCTCGGCCACTCTTGCTGCCGCCGCAGTCCTCAACTCTTTTTCGTGGCGCTCATAGAACCCTCCCGAAACGCCACCGGCCATCAGAACTCCCGCCAGCGCCCAGCCCATCGCCGGCCGCCAGCTCCGCTGCCGCTGAATCTTTACCGCCGGCCGCATCCGGCTCAACTCTGCCGCGCTCCAGGCATGAACGCTCAACCGAAAATTCTTCAGCGCCTGCTCCAGCATCAGTTCTTCGTCGCTCGAGTGAAGCTCCGAACCCATCTCGGCGCCTTCCGCCCGTTCACCCTGCTCGTTTCCGAAATCTTCTCTTAAATTCATCGTCTTCCCCCCAGTTCCGCCCTGACCTTCCCCAGCGCCCGCGATAGGTGCGCCTTCACCGTGCCCTCACTCAGCCCGGTTGCGAGCGCAATCTCGCTCAACTCCTGCTCCTCCACATACCGTAGTAGAAAAACCGTGCGTTGCCGCTCACTCAGTTCTTTCACCGCCAGCCACACGTGCTTCACCTGCTCCTTGGCCAGCAATTGCTGCTCCGCTGAACTCTCGCCGCTAGCCAGCCACTCGCTGGCCTCGTCCGCATCCACCGCATTGGTCAGCGTATGCCGCCAGAACTGCATCCTCCGGTTCCGCCAGTGATCCTTTTGCAGGTTGATTGCGATCCGCATCAGCCAGGTCATCGCGGTCGAATCCCCGCGGAAGCTCCCCCAGTTCCGATGCGCCTTCAGAAAACAGTCCTGCGTCAGCGTCTCCGCCAGGTCCACGTCGCGCGTCGACGCCAGCAGAAACCGGAATATCCGCGGCCTCAGCAGCACCACGACCCGCGAAAACTCTTCCGCGGCAGTCTCCATTTCTCGCCCGGCAATCTCCATCGTCGTTGCCCTGGTCATCGCTTCCAACGCTGTGCAGGCTGCCATCACTTAGGTAGACGCTTGCTCAGAGCGTAAGTTTACAGCCCCAGCCGCCAAATCTTACCTGCATAAAATCATGGGTGTCGGCAAGGAGGGCAGTCCCACCCATCCTTGCCGCACCCGTCCTCCACACATCTGCCGCAAACGGATACTCCTCCCTTACCCGTATTCCGGGCCCTCATACAAAAAACGCACTGTCCAGCTCCGGCATCTCTGCCAAAGCTGAACAGTGCGATTCAAGCTATCCGAATACTAAATTCTGTTCCCTGTTTGCCCCGCTGCTAGAAAGCCACGTAGGTGTAGTCGGTATATTGCCACGCTCCGTTGATCAGCCAATAGAGCCGCGCATAAACCGTCGCTCCGTTGGATGGCAGCCCGCTTACAGTCTCCGTAGTTGCCGTCACATCCCCCGAGTTGTACAGGTTGCTTGAACCCACCCCCGTCGTGCCCACCCAGAACTCAAAGTGGGTTGCCGTGTTGCCCGGATTCCACGTGAAGGCCACGCTCGACCCCGTTAGTGGAGTCAAAGTGTTCGGAGCGGGTGTGGTTAGCATCGCCGGCGATGGCGAACCCGACGCCACGTAGGTGTAGTCGGCATACTGCCACCCTCCGTCGATCAGCCAATAGAGCCGCGCATGCAGCGTTTCTCCGTTGCTCGGCAGACCCGATACGGTCTCAGTAGTCGCTGTAACATTCCCTGAGCTGTACAGGTTGCTCGAACCCAGACTCGTGCCAAGGTAGAATTCAAAGTGGCTAGACACATTGCCGGGCGTCCACGAGAAAGTCACGCTGGTACCTGTCAGTGCGGTTGAGGTATCCGGCGTGGGAGAGGTGAGCGCTGGCTGTATCGGTGAGCCCGATGCCGTGAATATGTAATTGACTCTCACCCAGGATCCGTTAAGTAACGAGCAGAGCTGTACATACACAACGCCGCCGTTGGTGGGCAAATTGTTCACGGTCACGGAAGTGCCCGTCAGGCTCCCCGAACTGTAAATGTCAGACGAATTCGGCTTGCTGCTCGAACCCGCATAAAGTGTTCCTATGTCGAGTCCGAAGGTCGTGGCGAAGTTTCCGGGAGTCCACGTGAATGTCACGCTCGAACCCGTTAATGGTGAGGACGTGATGAGTGCCGCCGGAATAGGCGTACCCGTTGCCATGTAGGTGTAGTCGGTATAATTCCACTTTCCGCTGATAAGGTAGTAGAGCCGCGCATTCACCGTTTGCCCGTTGCTTGGCAGGTCGCTCACGGTTTCGGTAGTGGCCGTCACATTCCCCGAGTTGTAAAGGTTGCTCGAACCAACTCCCGTCGTGCCCACCCAGAGTTCAAAGTGCGTCGCGGTGCCGGGAGCCCACGTGAAGGGCACGCTGGCGCCAGGCAGTTTGGTGCCCGGAGTGGGACTGGTGATGTATGCCGGGTTCAGAATGGTGTAGGTCGCCGATGCTACCTCGCTATTCCCACCGCCGGATTCAATAGCAATCGCTTCCACCTTCGAAGTCGTGGAAATCGTAATCGGACCCGAGTAGGCTGCAGAGCTGGACGTCGGCGTCGTATCGTCAGTCGTGTAGTAGATCGTTGCGTCCGAGGATGGAGAGTTGATGGTTACCGCCACGGACGAGAAGTAGACTCCGGCCGCCGGACTGAAAGTCGGCACGGCCGTTGAGATCTCGATTCCTCCAATCGATGCGTTATCGGTTACCGTGACGAATTGGATGACGATTTGGCCAGAGGAATTTGCAACCGCGGCGAACTGCTCGACGATCGCGATGTTCTCGCCGCCCGCGGCGGCAAACTGATCGAAGTCCGTCAACACTTGCTTGCCGTTGATTAAAACGTTTTCTATGCGTTTTCCCGCGGCCTTCCAATATATCTCGGCAAAATGCAGGCGCACCGTGTAGATGGTTCCGGCCGTCAAACCCGGAAGGGTGTAGGTGAAGTTGCCGTAGCGCTGCGATTGGTAGACCGCTTCGGGCGCCGGGTCGATCACATTGGCGGTGTTGATCGTCGCCGAGGTCGAATATGTCTTGCTGCCCGAAGAATACTCGTCGGCAAGGTAAGTGCCCTCGTCCGCTCCACCACTATTGATGTCCAATATGTCACTGCCGCCGCCATTGCTGATGTTGTACGCCGCCGAACCGACTGCGCTGTTGGCGTAGCCGCTAGCCGTAGCGATGGCCTCCAGCGTCTCCGTGGCGGAGACCGTGATGGGCGAACTATAAGCGCTCGAACTGGTCGTCGGCGTGGTGCCGTTGATCGTGTAGTAGATGCTCGCATCGGGGGTCGAGTCAGAGATGGTCACCGTCTGCGCCGAGGTGTACGTCTTCGCCGCCAGACTGAAGGTCGGCGTGGCCGCTGCTGGTGTTTCGATCTCGATTCCTTCAATCGATGCGTTATCGATTACCGTCACGAATTGGATGACGATCTGGCCAGAGGAATTTACAACCGCGCTGAACTGCTCGACGATCGCGATGTTCTCGCCGCCCGCGGCGGCAAACTGATCGAAGTCTGTCAACACCTGCGTGCCGTTGATGAGAACATTTTCTTCGCGTTCTCCGGGGCCGTGCCAATAGATCTCGGCAAAATGCAGACGCACCGTGCAGTTAGCTCCGGGCGTGAGACCGGGAAGGGTGTACGTGAAGTTGCCGTAACGCTGGTGCTGATAGACGGCCATCGGCGCCGGGTTGGTCACGTTTGAAGTATTGATCGTCGCCGCGGTCGAATATGTCTTGCCGCCCGAGTAATCCTCGTCGGCAGCGTAACTGCCAATAGCCGCTGAACTGCCAGTCGCGATGTCCAATAAGTCACTTTGGGCCCAAGCCACCTTGCCGCTCGCACAGAACGCGAGGAAGAAGAAAAAGCTGAAAATGTTCACCGCACTCGAGTGAAGGCGAAACTTCATCCTTGAAGAGAAGAATTTACGTATTTCCATGACGCGACTCCTTTGGGTCCCGGCGTGTTAGGGATGCTGTTGAATTCCGGCGCGCTAAGATCGGCCTGATCGACCGTGTCGAATGCAATGGAGAACCAGTGCAGCAAGCTACTGAGTTAGTAGTTCAGATTGCGAGTAACGAGAAAAGTAGTTTCGTCTGGACGTCGGAGTTATGACTCCGCACGAGAACGGGGAAAATGCTTTAACTGTCTGGCCCCGTAGACCTAGAGAGAGATGCCACCGGCCTCTTCGATTGCATTCTTTATGCAACGACTTAGCATAACCTAGAATCTCCGCAAACTGGCAATATTTTTCTTAATCCCGTTGCTACGAATGTGTAACTGCACGCGAACTTACGGGTTACATTTGGAAAGTGTATCTTATGTCACTGATATTAAATAACTTCCACGCGAACTTCCTCTATCCAGATTCAAGCCGGACCCTTTCCCTTCGCCAGGCTTTCCAAGCCGCCGAGGCAACAAATAAAAAATTACACCTTCCATCCCGGCTCCGCGCCGAATCATCTAAATCAACATTCCTCATAGAATACCCGCCGGGGGTATTGACAATACCCACCGGGGGTATGGTACAAAGGTCTTGCAGAGATTTTTATCCCTGCTGGAGTAAAAACACAACCTATGAGCATTGAATCCGCACAAGAACCTCCGAGTAGCTGGGGTTCGTTCCTGTGCCGTGATGAGCGCTCAGGAAACTGCCTCTAGACTGCGCAGAGACGGTTCCCTCACCGCTCTTCACTGTATGCAACTTGTGAATTGAGCGCGTGAGGCGGTTTTTAGCAAGACCACTCACACCTCCCGAACCCATAGTCCTTCGCTGCACACGGCCCGGATTACGCCTTTGCGCTTCCGGTCGCCGAACCCACGCGTGGACTAGACGAGGGGGAACCATGAAGAACCAACTCTACCTGATCGCAAAGACCGTTCGTCTGACCTGCACCTGGGCGCCTACAGGCGATGCAAAGATGCCGCTGCGCCGCGTATGGACAACTGCCAAACCACCGGCGGTTTCCACTGCGGCATCAAAGAATGAATCCGTGAGAGTCCACCGGTGCGCATGGCAAAACCCCAACTCGAGGGTGTTGCAATCCCTAGAGAGGGCGCCGCTGTTGCGGGCGTGCAAGTCCGCCGCTCCTGGCAGAAGCACGTGCTCACCTTCCTCATGGTCTTCGGCCCCGGACTCATCGTCATGGAAGCCGACAACGATGCGGGAGCTGTGTCCACCTATATGCAGGCGGGCGGACAGTACGGCCTCCATCTCTTGTGGACCCTGATCGTGCTGCTGCCCATCTGCTACTTTGTGCAGGAGATGGTGGCCCGCCTGGGCATCGCCACAGGCAAGGGGCACGCGGCAATGATCTATGAGCGCTTCGGCAAATGGTGGGGACGCTTCTCCTTGTTCGATTTGCTCTTGGTCAACTTTCTCACCCTCATCACTGAATTTGCAGCCATCTCCCTGGCGCTCAGCGCGCTGGGAGTCAACCCCTATATCTCGGTTCCGGTAGCGGCGCTGGGGCTGACGCTGTTGGTTGTTACCGGTAGCTATCTGCGTTGGGAGCGCATCGTCATCGCGCTTTGCCTGCTGGACCTGACCTGGTTCGCGCTCGCCTATGCGGTGCATCCCAATTGGCCGGCCGTTGTCAGTTCCACCGTAGCCCCAACAAGGCCGGCGGGCGGCATCACCAGTAGCCTCGTCTTTCTTGTCATCGCCGTTGTTGGCACAACCATCGCTCCCTGGCAGCTCTTTTTTCAACAGAGCTGCGTGGCCGAGAAGCGCCTGCGTTTTGCCGACCTCGGATGGGCGCGGCTCGATACGCTCATCGGCGCAATCTTCACTGTCCTGGTCGCCGGCGCCATGATGCTGGTGGGCAACTATGGCTATGAGCACGGAATAACATTTCAAGACCCAGCTCAGTTAGCTCTGGCAATCGCCCCCATAGCCGGTCACTTTGTCCGCAACGGCGTCTTGCTCCTCATGGTCAATGCCGCCGTGCTGGGCACCACCGCCATCTCTCTCGCCAGCGCATGGGCTTATGGCGAGGTAAAGGGATGGGAACACTCGCTCCACAAGAAACTGTGGGAGGCTCCAGGCTTCTACGCCACCTACATTGCCTGCGTCGCCGCCGCCGCAGCCATCGTGCTCATTCCCCATGTGCCCTTGCAGTTGGTCATCATCAGCGTCCAGGTCTTTGCGGGACTGATCCTTCCCTCGGCCATCATCTTCCTGCAATTGCTGCTCAACGACCGCGATCTGCTCGGTGAGCGCTGGGTCAACAAGCCGTGGAACAACGTCATCAACTGGACCATCATCGTGATCCTATTCGCCCTGTCGCTGCTGCTCGCCGCCCAGGTCATGCTACCTAATCTCTTTAACTGAAAACGTGAGGTGATTTATGGCAACCATGCAGAATTCATTCGCTCCCGAATATTTCCTTGTGATCCATCCGCTCAACGATGCGCCTGAAGAGAAGTGCTCCAGCGAAGGCCTCGGCCATATCGCAATGACCCCCGCGGTCCGCATCTCGCTCACGGTGTTGCGCGGCTACCTGATCTTGATGACGCTGATGCTTGGCTATCACGTTCTCGATCTGGCCGGAATCATGGGTCAACATTTGAGGTAGCAGCCGCAAATCAACCGTACGTTAACATTGCGCGCAACCCTCGCCAACTACGATACTCAGGAGTCAAGGCATGCAAAGGCTGATGGAAAATTCACTTCAAATATGCGCGCACCAGGTCGATCAGGTCCTCGGCCAGCTCCGGAGCAATCTGCTCCTTGGCCCCGTCCACAAGGTGGAACCGGATGTGATCCTCCAGAATCTCCCCCATCAGCCCGTTCACCCCGCCGCGCACCGCGGCCAGCAGCATCAGTTGATCGCCGCAATCTTCGTCCACTCCCAGCGCTTTCTCCACCGCGTCCAATTGGCCGCGCATTTTGCGCACGCGCTGCAGCAATTTCAGTCTTTCCCTGTCGTGTTGAGACATCGCTTCTCTCCTCTTGACAATACCCATCCCCGGTATAGTATCAACCCGGTGGGGGTATAGTTGCGCCTTCATTCTATGCCTGTTTTCCTGCGCTTCGCATACAAACAGAGAGGTCTTTCCATGTTTCGGTTCTTCGGCCCACGCTTTTTCGGCCTCCGCCCTGCTCGCGCGCTCAGCCGCCTGGCCCTCACTCTTGCCCTGGCTGCCAGCGTTGCAGCCGCGCAGGCGCCCGAAGCGAAGCCCGATGCGAAACCCGACGCGAGCGCTGACCCGGCACACCCCGACGCCGACGCCTCCAGCGATCAATCGCAGACTTGGAACTGGCACATGCAGAACACTATCACCGGTGAGGGATATCCATCTTTTTCAGCCAAATACTCTGGTCCCAATAGCCTGCCCACCGCCGGCCAGGCCCGCGAGACAGTCTCCCTGGACTTCTTCGCCGGACGCCGTTTGTGGCGCGGCGCCGAATTCCACCTCGACATGTTGACTTGGCAGGGCTTCGGCCTGGACGATACCCTCGGCGTCGAGGCCTTTCCCGACGCGGAAGCTTACAAGATAGGTGTTCGCTATCCCCACGAGGACGTCGCGCGTTTCTTCATTCGCCAGACCATCGGCTTTGGCGGCGAGAAAGAAGCCGTGCCTTCCGATCAACTCACGCTCGCCTCGGATCAGAAGGCTTCGCGGCTTACGTTCACTGTCGGCCGGTACAGCTCGAAGGACATCTTCGACAACAACGCCTTTGCCAATGACCCGCGCACACAGTTCATGAATTGGGCTCTCGTCGCCAACGCCACTTGGGATTACCCAGCCGACAGCCTTGGCTACACAACCGGCATATCTATCGAATTGCAGAAACCGAAGTGGGCGCTGCGCTACGGATTCTTCCAGCTGCCAAGTCAACGGAATAGCTTTACCGCCGAAGCCCAGTTCCTAACGTGGCCAGTTGTGAGCTCCGCGGGCGATGGCAGGTTCTTCCACGCCTGGGGAATGGTAACTGAAGGCGAGCGCCGATACAGCATCGGCGGCCATCCGGGAACCCTCCGCCCCTTGGCATATCTCAACCAGGGCGAATTCGGCAGCTATAAGGCCGCTCTCTCGGTCCCGGGAGCCGATATCTCCAAGACACACGCCAACCGGCGTTCGTTTGGCTTTGGCCTGAACGCGGAACAGGAGATATCGAAGAACATCGGCGTGTTTTCTCGCCTGGGATGGAACAACGGCCAGAACGAAGCATGGTTGTATACCGACATCGATCATTCCGGATCGCTCGGCGTAAGCGTAAAAGGAGATGCGTGGCGCCGCTCCGGCGACTCAGCAGGTCTGGCCGGCATAATCAGCGGCATTTCAAAGGTGAACCAGCAATACCTCATGGCCGGCGGCACGGGCATCCTCGACGGCGATGGCAACTTGAACTATGGCCGGGAATTTGCAATGGAAACATACTACGATCACACATTCCCCAGGAAGATTCACTGTGCCCTTGATTACCAGTTCGTCGTCAATCCGGCGTTCAACCGCGATCGCGGCCCCGTTTCGATCTTCGGCACGCGCTTCCATTGGGAGTTCTAGAGCATTTTGCCTTTAGGTGGCGCGATGGCTTGCGATAGCGTGATTCTCTGCTGGTTTCAACATTGCCGATCCCGGCAAGGATTGGTAGCAACAAGAATTGGTAGCGCCGGCCTCCTGGCCGGCTGTAGCGTGGACCTCACGGTCCACGCTCACACTATGCCTTCAGGAGAACTGCTCTAAATTACTTCCCCGCCCCAACCGCCTGCCCCTGTGCCTCAGGCAGCGAATAAATCACCTCGCCCGGCTTCGCATAGTGCAGCTTTTCCCGAGCTTCGTGCTCAATCGCGTCCGGATCGGACTTGAGTTTCTCAATCCGCACCCTCAGTTGCGCGTTCTCCTGCTCCAGATCCGTAATCTCTCTCTGCAACTGATGATCTTCCACGCGCTTCTGCTGCCACACTGACAGTCCATGCTTGCCGTTAATCACGTGCCACATCAGCAGTGCCGCCAGCCCCACAGCCACCACGGTCCCTGCCGGCCGCCACGCCCGCTGCGCAAAGTTCGGCCCCTGCCTGTGCATCGGGCCAGCCCCAACGCCATCCCAGGCCCCAGATACGCTCTTCACCGATTGCAACTTCCGCTCCGGCATTCAACCCCTATCCGCTTCTAGCTCAGCACAAACTTCTCCGCTGCCGCCCGCAGAGCTTCCATATCCTGTTCGCTGCGCGCTTCCGTATAGGCCCGCACCACCGGCTCGGTCCCGGAAAGTCGATAGCAAACCCACGAACCATCTTCCAAAATCAGCTTCAGCCCGTCAGTCCGCACGACCCGCACAACCCTGCGACCGCCCAGCTCAGTGGGATCGGCCTTCATCTTTTCAGTGAATGCCGCCTTCACCTCCGGGGTCAAGCGGAAGTTCTCCCGTACCGGATAGAAGGAACCAACCTTGCCAAACAATTCCTTCAGTTGTAATCCCAGGCTCTTGCCCCGCGTGGCCACCATCTCCGCCACCAGCAGTCCCGCAATCACCCCATCCTTCTCCGGAACGTGCCCGCGTATCGTCAGCCCCGCCGACTCCTCGCCCCCAATCGCAATCTTGTCTTCGTCGATCAGCGCGCCAATATACTTGAACCCCACCGGCGTCTCGTAAAGCGGAACCTTGTGAAAATCGGCCAGCGCATTGATCAAATTGGTAGTCGCCACGCTCTTCGCCACGCCGTTCCGCCACCCACGTGTCTCCACCAGGTAGTCGAATAGCAGAGCAATCACGTAATTCGGCTGAATAAACGTCCCGTCTCCATCCACCACGCCAAACCTGTCCGCATCCCCATCCGTCGCCACGCCAAGTTCCGCGCCCATCTCCCGCATCTTCACCCTGGCGTCGCCCAGCAACTCGTCGGAGGGCTCAGGCGCATGCCCGCCAAACAATACATCGCGATAATCATGAACCGTCTCCACAGCCACGCCCGCATCGCGCAGCAAGTCGGAGAGGTACCCTCGTCCCGCGCCCCAGAACGGATCGTAGACCACCTTGATCCCCGACTTGGCAATCGCCTTCAGATCCACCAATTCGGCCAGCCGTTTCAAAAACGCCGGCTTCACGTCGACCTTCTCAAACTCGCCCGCAAACTCGCTGTGCACACCCCCATCGCCGCCTCTGGCCGCAATCGCCGCCTCGATCTTCCCCGTCACCTCCGGCAGCGCCGGTGCGCCATCAGGCGTAGAAAACTTGATCCCGTTATACTTCGGCGGATTGTGCGAAGCGGTAAAGTTGATCGCCCCCGAAGTCTTCAGCGTCCGCACTGCATAAGCGATCGCCGGCGTCGGAGCAGCCTCCGGAATCACAATCGGCGTCACCCCGGCCGCAGCCAGCTCCCGCGCCGCCTCAGCCACAAAGCTCTCACCCAAAAATCTCGGATCGCGCCCCACCAGCACCCGATGCGGCCCCGGTTGTGTCTTTACATAATCGGCAATCCCCTTCACCGCCAGCCGTATATTGGCCACCGTAAACTCGTCGGCCACTATCGCCCGCCACCCCGAGGTACCAAATTTGATCGCAGTCGTCATCTTGTTCTCCGTTGTTATTGTGCGAGCCAATCCACAATGACCATCTTATCGCCTCGTTTTAATCCCCTCGTTAAACGTCGGGATCTTTCACTTCCGCAATGGAAGCGGGGTCTTCAGAGACCGCGGAAAAGTTCGAGCGGGCGGTAGGTCCGGGATTTATCCCGGACATTATCCGCAATAGAATCGATACGGACTTTAGCACCTGAGGAAAAACTCAGTTCAGAGGGAGGCGGGGGTCTTAACCCCCGCATATAGTCAAAGAATCAAAGCGGGCTTTAGCCCCGGAGGAAATGCTTCTCAAACTGACCCAAGCCGTTCTCGTCAGTGCTTAGTCCACCCGTGCATCCCCGCCTCAAAGCTGCGCCGATCCACTCGCGGCAGCGCCCGCGCCACCTTGTCAGGAAAAAGCGGATAATGCCTCGCCTCAATCAGCAACTCCGGCACGCACCAAACGTCCTCCTCTGAAGTCATCCAGCGCTTGCCGTCCAGCCGCTTCAGGTTTACCGGAACCGAATACGACCGCAAAGTCCGTTCCCCGCGCAAATTGTAGTAGTGCTCAAAGTAGCTAAGCGCCAGTTCCCGCAGCGTCCGATAAACGGGCGCACGAAATCGCAGCCCCGCAAAATTCGACTTCGCAATGCTCCCCCACAACCCGCCTTCCTGATAAACAGCCACCACGTGATCATCGTCATGCACGGATTCCAGATCCATCACCAGCGGCGGCCGGCCGTTCACCCTCAAAGCTGCGGCAGCCAACAGCGCACCCTCCAGGCAATGTCCCTTGCGCTCCAGCAGCACCCGCTGTGGCGACCACGCCGTATCCCCATACTGATACTCCAGCCCGTCAACAAACTTCTGGATTCGCGCCGGCGTCTTCAGTCCGCGCAGCACGCGCAAATCCCCCGTAGAAAACCCAAAGCTCTCGCGCCTATCCCGCCCAACTCTCTCTTTCGACAATCCCCCGCCCTTCAAAATCCATACCCACAAATTTCATACAAAGTCTCCGGAATTATACAGAAGCAAGTTCTCATGCAGAAAAAGCCTCCCGAAGTTTTTGTTCCCGTTAAACTGACTTTGGAACGATCCTATGCCCGAAACCACCCCGTCAGCCCGTCTCGTCCTCACCACCACGGCCAACCCCAATGAAGCCGCCCGTCTGGGCCGCATTCTGGTCGAGGAGCGACTCGCAGCCTGCGCCACTTTCATGCCCGCCGTCCAGTCCATCTACCGCTGGCAGGGCCAGGTCGAATCGTCCTCTGAAACCCTCCTCCTGCTCAAAACCGGCCCCGATCAGCTTGCCGCCCTCGAAGCCCGCCTCCACCAGCTCCACAGCTACCAGACCCCCGAGTTCCTCGTCCTCGCCGTCGACGCCGCCAGTAAGCCCTATCTCGACTGGCTGCAATCCAACCTGCTCCAGCCCTAACCCTCAGCCCTGCCCCACGGAATCCACAAGCCCCCCAATCTGGTATTCTTGCCCTAGTCTGCATCCATGCGCTGGTTAATCATTGTTCTTCTCGTATCCCTCTTAGCGCTGCTGATTGCAGCCGCGAGCGTAGCGTGTCACATCCTGATCCAGCGCGCCAGGCTCCGCTGCAACTCGCAAAAGGAAGCTGGAAAAGTCCTCGATCCCGTCGACGAAGCCGACCCGGATCTAGAACCCTGAACGCCCCCTGTACGAAGACCTGATCCCCGGAGGAAATCGGTGAGCAAAGAAATCTCCGTGCCGTTGGCCCCATCAGCCGTCCCAGCCGCAACCCTCAGACGCATCGAGCAGCCGGCACATTTACTTCCCTGAAAGGATAATTACCCACCGTGAGCACCAACCAAGCTGAAGTCCCCGGCCTCATCGACATCTCCATCGCCCACAGTCCCGACTCCGATGACGCCTTCATGTTCTACGGCCTGGCCACCAACAAGGTCCGCGTCCCCGGCTATCGCTTCAACCACACCCTCTGCGACATCGAAACCCTCAACCAGCGCGCCCGCGACGAAGCCTTCTACGACGTCACCGCCATCAGCTTCCACGCCTACCCCTATCTCCAGAACAACTACACGCTCATGGGTTGCGGTGGCAGCGTCGGCGAGGGCTACGGCCCCATGATCGTCTCCACCAAGCCGCTCACCACTGAGGATCTGGGCCGCATTAAAATCGCCATCCCCGGCACCCTCACCACCGCCTATCTCGCGCTGAAAATCTTCAACCCCGCCCTCTCCACCGTCACAGTCCCCTTCGATCAGATCATCCCTGAAATTCTCGCCGGCAACTTCGATGCCGGCCTCATCATCCACGAGGGCCAGCTCAGCTTCGAATCCGCCGGCCTCAAGAAGGTCATCGATCTCGGCGCCTGGTGGCGCGAAACTACCGGCCTTGTCCTCCCTCTCGGCGGCAATGCCATCCGCCGCTCTCTCGGCCCCGATTCCCTGCGCATCGTAACCAAGGCCGTCCGCGACAGCATCCAGCATGCCCTCGATCACCGCGAAGAAGCCCTCGAATACGCCATGCAGTTTGCCCGCGACCTCGACTCCGACCTCGCCGACCGTTTCGTCGGCATGTACGTAAACGAGCGCACCCTCGACTACGGCCCCGACGGCCGCCAGGCCATCAGCAAGCTACTCGACCTTGGTCACGAACGCGGCATCATCCCCATCGCCCCAAAAGTAGATTTCGTCGACTAGCGCAGTTTCAAAAATCCAAGCCGAATACCCCCACCCCAGTCCGGGTGCCCCACCCTCGCGGGGCTCTTGTTTTTCCCGCTAGGGTGGGATACCACAACACCAATTGTGTCGGGTTTCGAAAACCCCATCCATTCCGCATAAACTATCCCCATGCCCGCGCGCCGCGTCCTGACCCTCAGCCACGTAACCTTTGAAGACCTGGGAACCTTCGAATCACCCCTCCGCACTCGAGGCTTAGAGATCGAAAGCCTCAACGCCTCCCAAACCACCTTCCCCCTCCCGCAAGCCGACTCCTGCGACCTCCTCATCGTTCTCGGCGGCCCCATCGGCGTCTACGACCACGTAGAGTACCCCTTCCTGAAAGAAGAAATCGCCCTCATCTCCCGTCGCATCGAAGCTCAAAAACCCATTCTCGGCATCTGCCTGGGCGCGCAACTCATGGCCGCGGCCCTCGGGTCTCGCGTCTACCCCGGCAAGCGCGGCGCGGAGATCGGCTGGTCCCCGCTCCAGCCCGCCTACAACTCCAATCCGCCCGCCTGGTTCGCTCCTCTGCTCGCCCCCGGCATATCCGTCTTTCACTGGCATGGCGACACCTTCGATCTCCCCCACGGCACACTCCACCTCGCGAAAACCGAACTTTACGACCAACAAGCCTTCACGCTCGGAAACAACGCGCTAGCCCTCCAATTCCATCCCGAAGTCACCGCCGAAGGCCTCGAAAGCTGGTATGTAGGCCACGCCTGCGAGCTCCACCACGCAAACATCTCCCCCATCAACCTCCGCTCCGCAGCCATCCAGCACTCCGCCGCACTAGAAAAAGCCTCCGTAGCATTTTTCAACCAATGGCTCGACGCTATTTTGTAACTCGTAAAATTTTGAATGGCAGAAAACCGCCTCCAACGATACCCCCGCCAACCCGCTAACTTGCTATTCCCACGTAAGCGGGGGCCAACTTGCCAAATCGTTCCAACACTCAGCCTCATATCACTTAGACTTTTCTTAAAGACACACCACCCATTACCTAAGGCACACACTTCCCGCCCCAAAGTCATTCGAACCCTCAAAAAATCTGCTCTCGCTTCCTAAATAATTTCTAACCTCCGCCGATCAATCCACTACAGAGGTTTTCCCACCATGACCGCCCCCCCGCCAACCTACTTGCTCGCTTCTCCCGACCCCGCTCTCTTGGCCGCCATCGAGCCCGTCCTCTTGGCCGCCGGAGCCCACGCAGAAATCGTCTTCACCGCTGAAGCCGCTCTCGCCGCCATTACCGCGCCTCATCCTCCCGCCATGGCGCTGCTTGACGTCACCCTCCCCGGCATCCCCCTCAGCCGGCTTCTCGCCAGCGCCCGCGCATCCACCAGCGGCAGTGCCCTCCCCATCATCCTCATCGCCGGCACCATCACCCAGGAATGCACCGACCGCCTCTGCGAGGGTGTAATTGACGACCTAATCCCCCGCTCCGCCGAACCCGCTTACTGGCGTCTCCGCATCGATCATGTCCAGCTCGCCCGCCGCCGATCCCTCGAACTCGACTCTCTTCGCGAATCCATCGTCCTCAACGCGCAAACCGACCGCCTCACCGGTATCTACAACCGCGAGACCATCCTTGCCACCCTCTTCCGCGAAACCGACCGAGTACAGCGCACCAAAGCCTCTCTCTGCATGGTTCTCTTCGATATTGACAACTTCGGCCATTGGAACTCGCGACTCGGCTCCGATGCATGCGACGAACTCCTCTGCAAAGTAGTCAGCCGCACATCGCGTCTTCTCCGCAGCTACGATCTCTTCGGCCGCCCCGGCAAAGACGAGTTCCTCATAGCCCTCCCCGGTTGCAGCCCCGTCAGCGCCATCATGCTAGCCGAGCGCCTCCGTCACGACGTCTTCAGCTCTCCCTTCCGCGTATCCGACCAGTCCATCCGTCTCTCCGCCTGTTTCGGCATCGCTTCCAGCCGCGGCCGTTCCCCGGTAGTAGTCCTCCGCGAAGCCGAGCAAGCTTTGCTCGATGCCAAAGTAGAAGGCCCCGAATCCATCCACTGCTACGACGGCTCCCTCCAACCCACCCCCGCCCCCGTAGCCTTCTTCTCCCCCACCACCGGCGACGAACTCCTCGCCTGGTAGCAGAAAAACAAGCGACCGTCCCAACTCATAAATGGGTGCCCCAGGTCCCGATTTTGAGACCTGGGACACCTCAACACTCCAAAGATCTGTCTTCCTGAGCGGAGCGCAGCGGAGTCGAAGGACCTGCGGTTGCTTTTCATCCATGCTGTACTGATAAATAAAAGCTCTGGCTCCTCCCGGAGGGAAGATATTGGAATAGCCCCGGCCGGCGTCCCCACGGCCAAGCGGGTACCCTCTGGGTGATCCGTGGGTGGGAGGAGTGAAACCCTGGGTGACCGTAACTCCGAAGAACACCCACCCAGGCGGGGCGGTGCGAAGACCTGCAAGCCCTCAATGCAGCCGAGGAGTGCCGTGCAGATTAGAGTGGGCTTTATGTCAGGCTACGGAATAAATAACAAATGTGTGAGCAATATTGACTATCCTTTCGCCTGGCGTACTTTCATACTCGTTGCTGAATAATAGCTCGAATGATCTGACCGGGCACTCCCAGCAGCGATTGCTGCGACCCGACAGTCGGGTTCTGATTGCACGCGGAGATTTTCAAGTTTCAAGTTTTCCCTAGATGTTGAATCGATCGCCGGGCTCGGGGTCGGTTGATCAAGATCAAAATTTGTGTTCAGAAGCTTGGGTATTGTCAGCGAGAACAAAACAATCTAAGGCCACAAATCGCGGCGATCAGTCCTGCCGCTTTTGCGGGCGGGGGGGTATCTATGACGTTCATCGTGTACTTGCAGTCTGTCTGAGGTCATGGAAAATCTCACCAGCGCGGAGCGGGGAGCGGAAGACCTCTTCAAAGACGGAAATTCAGATTCAGCTGTCGATGACACTCACACAGAAAAGGAGATTCACGATGCGTTCTAATCTGGTTTTTGAGGCGATTCAATACGTTCCGAATCGCTACCAGTTGTGTCAATTGGCGAGCAAGGCCATGCGGAAAATGCATCGGCCGCATGCCCGTATTCCCGACACTACCAATTACGTGCTAAGCAGTCTTAACTCATTCCACCTTGGCTCGGGGTCCGCCGTTCAGGCTTGCAACGTGAAATCTACAAAAAAACGGCTCGCTGCCTGATACTGTTCTTTCCTTCGTAATAGACTCTTCCGGCGAAATTCTCCCCTTATTCGGTCCAGTCATCAAGGCTGACTTTGAACTGCCTGCACGCTCATCATCGTCTGCGTAATCTGCGCCTCAGCCTGGTTCGCCTGCGCCTGCAACCTCAGCAACTGCGCGCCAAGCTCGGTCGTGTCGACGCTGTTATCGGTCGCCGCTGTCTGCTGCGCAACAGTAGAGGCCGGCACGGCGGGCACGCCGTCCTTGCCCTGCTGGCCATAGAGCACGTGCAATCCATCGTCCATTTGCGCCTGAAAATTATTCTCCATCTCCTGAAGCATCGCGCTCGACAGTATCACTTGAACGCCAAGCGGGCAATCTGATTTCAGGCTTGCCACCACCTCAAGTGAGCCCTGCAGCGGGAATGATGCGGAGCTGTCGACCAGACTGCTCACCACGGCAGTGTTGGGCCCGTGATTCTGCGGAATGCTCTTCAGGCGAATCACATCTCCAGGCGAAAGATTGCACTGCTGAAATCCAAAAGCGACCGCGGGATTGGGATTCTCATCTAACCGCGCATTGATCGGCGAACTCACCACAAAAACATGTCCCACTTGCATGAACTGGTCTGGATCATCCGGCACTGGAGCTTGCACGTAGGTGGCGCTCGCATCTGTGCCGCTCTCAGCCGTCAATTGTTGATGCACCTCGCTCGCGATCTCCTGCTTCACCTCCGACGAGATTGCCGTCGAAAACTGGGCGCCCACCGTCTCATCGTCCGCCTGTTGCCCGCTATCGCCCCTGCCTGCATTCGCAGTGTTATTCGCAGCTGCACCACCGCCGTCCGGCTGCATATCGTAGCCGTCCGCCAGAGTCTGCCCCAGAATGTAGTCGGTCAGCCAGTAGCTGCCGTCGGAATAACTTGTCCACGGATAAAAATAGGAACCAAAATAGATGTACCAGCGCCTGGTGGTCCAGTTCCATTTATAGTTGATAGGCGATGCCCATCCTTGATTTACCCATCTGTAGAATCCTGGCGGATAACTATAGCGTGGAAGGTACCGCTTATACACAACCCTGAATCTCATAGCTCCGTTGGTCGTCGTTCCGTGCGCCACTGCCGCGGTGGAAGGCATCTTCGATGAACCCAAGTAGTTGCGCTGCCAGGTTTTGTTGCCGGAGACATAAGTACGCTGGACCAGCACCTGTCCATCCTGATCGAAAACCCTCTCCAGGTAACCGCTCTGCCGCCCGGTACTCACCAGCGTGCTCTGGTCCTGAAGATGAGCAACGATAACGCGCTCGCCATGCGCCCCATGACGAATATCGTTCCCATCAAACCCACCCGTATGCAGCGAAGTAATTCTCCCCTCGCGGCCAAAGGTGGCACTGGTACTTGGAGGGCCGATGGCCATTGGCGTATGGGGCGCATGAATCGTGCCAGAGGGGCCATCTCCCCGATTTGGCGCCGGTCCAGGAATCCTGCTCTGGAAGCGAGCCAGGGTGCCGTCGGCGCGCAGTGAGAACGAGCGTCCGTCGCCGGTGCTCACGGTAACGCCGTGGCTACTATTGAAAACTCTCCCCTCGGGAATCGGCATGTTGTTTACGCCGCTCAGCCTCGAGCGTTGAACATTCACCCGGTGCAAAACAGCTTGAGCCTCCGCTGAATCCTGATCCATTGGCCGGCTCACCAGACTGGAACTCGTCGAAGCGGAAACGTACCCATCCCCGGTGCTGCGCACCCCGCGAGGTCCATGGCTTATGCCGCTCGAGACACCATCGCCTCTCCAGGGCATAGCAGTAGTGCGAGGGTCATCGCTCGTGCCGCTGGAAGACCCGTTGCGTCCCGGCGGTCCGGGCGAATTGCCGTTTCGAACATTACTCCTGGTCGTGTTGCCTTCTCCACTCGCAGTCGCCGCGCCGGAACCCATGGTTTCACGAGGAGTCTCCTCATCCGGCTGTTCGAGCTCCCGGTCGGCACTTTGCTTCGGCTCGACGGTGGATTCCCGTGAGGTTGCGGGATGAGTCTCGGGCGCCGTTTCGTGCGCTGGAGAAGCCGTCTCGGCAGCTTTGTGCGTAGGACCCGCGCTGGTATGGGTAGCAACAGGTCTTCTCTCGTGCTCCGGCTTGCTGCTCTGCGCCCGCACCATCCAGCAGGTCAACGACGACGAAAGAAGGAAAAAAACAAGAAAAAACCGCGGATGCTTTGTCAAAAGCCCAGGCATAAAGTACCACCATCCAGGTCTGGCAGGTCCAGAAGATTGCGTGGCGATGATTGTTGAGGTCTTGCTGAATTATAGACGCAGCGATTGAGCGCTCGCGATCCCGAAAGACTTACTCCTCCTCCTTTAGAGCTTTTCGCCTATAGACATAAAGTGATTCTCTGGCAACCTGAAGATCACCGGTCCTCGCCAGAAAAGATAGCGCCGGAGAAAATAGGTAGCGCCGGCCTCCTGGCCGGCTGTAGCGTGGACCTCCCGGTCCACGCTCACTCTGCGCCTTCGGCAGGACTACTTTAGCAATTTACCCGAACGGCAAATCCACTCTCAGAACGTGTACCTGAAGCTCACCTGAATCTGCCGCGGCGGCTTATTGCCGTAGAAGTTCGCGGAAGTAATGGCGCCATAGTTTAACGTCGGACAAAGCTGGCCGTCGGACGGTCCGCAGGCAGTCGTGTCCAACTGATGGTTCGGCACGTCGAAGTTAGGATGGTTCAGCAAGTTGAAGACATCCCCTCTGAACTGCACCTGCTGCCTTTCAGGGCGAAGGTGGAAGTTCTTTGACAGCCCTAAATCCAAGTCCGTGAAGCCCGGCCCGATCAGTGCATTGCGTCCCTCGGTCCCGAAATCAGGCCCAAAAGGTTCCTCGGCGGGTTCGGCGAAGGCGCACTCGTTAAACCAGTTCTCCACCGTCCTGATCTGCGTTGGCGCCTGGCAGGTTGGATTCGCCGCAACAGGTCCGGCCTTGTTTGGATCGCCGATCTCGTCCGGGCGCTCCGGGTTGCCGAAGGCTGCGGCGGATGCGGCGGGCGCGCCCGGAAGAACTACGGTAAAAGGCGAGCCCGTCTGCACTGAAAAAATGCCTCCCAGTTGCCAGTCGTCCAGCAGTTCTTTGCTCCAGGCGTAGCCCTGGGCATGCAGACGACTGAATGGAAGGTCGTAGACAGAACTCACTGAGAGACGCTGCGTTGCGTTAAAGTCTGAGGGGCCGCGATTGCTGTGGAGATTCTGCGAGTCCTGCGGTAGCCCCGAGCCTACACTTCCGCCGAAGATGGAGGAGATATCGTCAATGGATCTGGACCAGGTATACGCAGCCAGGAAGGCCAGACCGTGACTCAACCGTTTCTCTGAGCGGAGCTGCAAGGAGTGATAGGTGCTGGCAGCCTCCGATTCAATATAAAGCACGGAGGAAAACTGACCGTACGGAGGGCCGGTGAAGGGATTTGTCTGGTTCTGATCGATCACGTTCGACAGGTGCGTGCCCTTCGATCCCACATAAGCCACATCGACCATCCAGTTGGCAGCCACCTCGTATTGCAGGTCGGCGTTCCACTGTTGCATATATCCGTCGCGGAAATGGGGATCGATCATGTTGCCCTGCTCCACGCCGGATTCTTGACCGGTTTGGCTGAGGATGTCCGATACGTTGCATAGGAAGCCGGGACATGTCGGAGCCTGGAAATAGGCGGCCAGTGTATAGAAGGGTGGGTTGATGCGGGGAAGAATGTTGACCTGTGAGATGGCCACATCGTAGAAGATGCCGTAAGCGGAGCGCACCACCCACCTCTCCGACTTCATGGGCCGCCAGGCGATTCCAACCCGAGGCGCAAAATCCCTGCGGGTGGGATAGTAAGTCGCACGAGGAATTCCATTGGTCCCCGCCACGGTGAACTCAGGCGAGAGAGCGCAGGGTTCGGGACAGGGAATCAGGTCGGGAACGCTGAACTCATTGTGCGCTTCCACCGCCGGGCTGTTGTATTCGTAGCGCAGACCCACGTTGAGCAAAAAGCGCGGGATAACGTGCACATCATCCTGAATGTAAGCGTTGAAGCCATGACCATGCAGATCGTTCAACGTGCTGCCGCTAACCGCCAAAGCGTAATCGGGAACCGCGGCCAGCACCTGCGCTAATGAACAGCTCACAGGGTCCATTGGGGGCAGGCCTGTGCAGGTTGTGCTTGTGCCGTCGCTGAGGGCTCCGGCCGCTGTCTCGCCCAGGAAGAACCAATCTCCACGGGCCAGAAAGTCCAGGTAGTCCCCGATCTGTAGGCGGCGGAAGCCACCCCCCATCTTGAACTGGTTCTCGCCCACCGTCCATGCAACGTTATCGGAGATTTGATAAGTGTTGTCGCGGCGCTCCTGTGGGTAGTTGATCGGCTCGCCAATGCCGTCGAAGGAGATCACATTGATGTTGGGAGCGCCCAGGTCTACCGGGTTGGTCAGGATATCGGGAAAACCAAGTTGCGTTTCGATGTTCTGGCCATGACTCTGCTGCAGTACCGTCGAGCGCATGCGCGTGTAGCCCAGTCGGAACTCATTCACTACGCTGGACCGAATCACGCGGGTCCAGTCGATTCCGGTGCTCTGGCCCAGATTCATCGTATAGCTCCCATAACCGGGTAGCGAGGTGAATGCGTTGACCAGATCGTAAGGAGAGAAGCGGTTATCCTGTGTCAGCGAATAGTGAATTGACAGCCTGTCGTTCTTGTTCGCCTGCTCGTCCACCTTGGCCGTAACATAATTCACTGACTCGTCGATGACCGGGGCGGCAAGGAAGGTATTGGAGTTGGTCAGATCCGAACCGACGTTGGCGGCCGGGTAAAGAGCCTCTACATTCGAACCCGTCCCGCAGGACGGATTGAACGGGCACCCGAAAAGCAACTCCGCCAACTCCGTAGCCGATGTCCATTGGTTCACAGAAGGAACGGTAGCTTCTCTGGTCTGCGCCTGGCGCAACCGCAGTTGCTCATCGGAGATAAAGAAGAATGTCTTGTCCCTGAGAATGGGCCCACCCAAGGTTCCTCCGAACTGGTTGCGATCGAGGCGCGGAATCGGTCCGCATGTGCCCGGCTCAGAAGTTGCGGTGCAGTCGGGAAAATCGAAGTAGTTCTTGGCGTCCATCGTCCGGTTGCGGACGAACTCGAAGACCCCGCCGTGAAAGTTGTTTGTGCCGCTTTTCAGCACGATATTGATCTGGGCGCCGCTTGCCCCCCCGAACTCGGCCGAGTAATCACCCGACTGCACCTTGAATTCCTCGATCGCGTCGATCGAAGGAAGAGCGGCATACTGGTTGAGGTAGGTATCGTTGTTCTCTACTCCATCCAGCAGAAAGTTGTTAGCCTGTTCGCGAGCGCCGTTCACGTTGATGGCCCCGCCTTCGGTCGAGTTCTCAGAGCCTTGCGCCGCCAATTCACTCCCCGGCGCCAGCAAAGTAAACGACAGAAAATTGCGTTGGTTCAGCGGAAGATTCTCCACCAGCCGGTTGTTCACCACCTGTCCCAGCGTAGACGTGTCGGTTTGCACAATAGGGGGCGTATCGGTGACCGTTACTTCTTCGGTCGCGGCGCCTACAACCATGGCAAAATCCACGCGCACCGTCTGGTCCACATTCAGGTTCACGCCGTGGATTACGCTGCGGCGAAATCCCGCGCTCTCAACAGAGACGCGGTAGAGCCCCGGCGGTAGCAGTGCGACAGTGTAGTCGCCGTCGCCGTTGCTATTTGCCTCGCGGCGCGCGTTGGTATCCTCGTTCTGCACAATAATTCGTGCCTTCGAGAGAACGGCGCCCTTGGGATCGCTGATGGTGCCAGTGATGGTTCCGGTCGGACCGCTTGCTAAGAGTGGGAGCGTACAGGCAAACACAAACACAAAGGCAAAGTGAGACCAGCGTGTGGTCATTAAGTCCTCCAGGCGGTTCATCTTTTCGATTAGGGGCGACTGGTTGACGAGTTAACCCATCAGATTCGACGGGAGTTCCTAATAATTGTCAAACATCGTAACACTAATTTCTTTCATATGTGCAGAATCTTGCATGGTTTCCGGTACTATGGACCGCATAAGTTAAGCAAATCGTGGTCTAAGCGGAATTCCCATTTTGGATGAGATCCCCCGAGTTCATTCATTTGCCAGCGAAATGGTCAGTTTTTGTCGCCAGGGTGGCATGCCTCAGTACCCCATTGCAACGAACGAAGTCATGCGGTCAGTACCTCCATCCCCAAAAACTCCTCAAATACAAAATTCGAAAGCAACCTTCCTTGAGCAGTCAGTCGAACCGTCTTCCCATCGGAACTCAACAGCCCGTCCACCTTGAGCCGCCCCACCACCTCCATCGCCCGCCCCACGGCAACCCTGCCAAATTCACGCTCCACCGCGGCCACATCCACTCCCGCATTCATCCGCAGCCCCAGAAACCACGCCTCCTCGTGCTGCCGTTCCAGCGAGAGCCAACTGCTCTCCACCGCTCCCTTCCCCGCAAGATAACTACTCAGATCATCGGTAGTCGTCGACCGCATCAACGAGCGATCCGCTCCTTGCAATGCAGATGAAGCATCCAACCCCAGCCCCAGGTAAGGCCTCCGCTGCCAATACCTCAAATTGTGCCGCGATTCAAACCCCGTCCTGCTGAAATTCGAAATCTCATACTGCCCCAACCCCGCCTGTCCCAGCCTCTCGATCGCTATCGCATACATTTCTGCAATCGCATCGTCCTCAGGAACCATTCCGGCGAAGTACCGCGCCCCGCCGCCCAAAACCTCGCGCCCCAGCCGGGAATCCTCGTCCACCTCCAGCATGTAAACACTGGCGTGAGCAACGACCGACTCCACCAGCGTCGCCAGCGACTCCTCCCACGACGTGAACGTCTGCCCCGCCAGCCCCGCGATCAGGTCCACATTCAGGTTCGTGATTCCCGCCCCGCGCAGCCGCCGCATATCCTCCTCGACTGTCGCCCGGTTATGCAGCCGCCCGCTCACCGCCGCCTCTCGGTCGATAAACGACTGTACCCCCAGGCTCACGCGATTCACACCCGCGGCCACCATCGCCGCGAGCGTCTCTTCCACAATCTGTCCCGGCGCGCATTCCACGGTAATCTCCGCGTCCGGCTCAAAATCAAACTCAGCCCGCATCTCCCCGAACAACCGCCCCAACAACTCCGGCGCAAGCAAACTTGGCGTTCCCCCGCCCAGGTAAACCGTATCCACGAGTCGCGGCAGCTCCACGCCCATCCGCCCCGCCCAATCCCCAGTCCCCCTCAGATCCTCGATAACCCGTTCCACATAGCGCCCATGTTCACTCGCCGGGTAGACCCCCGAAGCAAAGTTGCAGTAAGTACACTTCGATCGGCAAAACGGAATCGAAATATAAATACCCAACGCGTCGCTGTGAAAACCAGCCATAACAAAGATTCTTTCACCTGCCACCGCAAAATACTCGCCTATCGAACCAAACACCCATTCCCTAGTCCCTAGTCCCTGACCCTGATCTCTGATCCCTGACCCCTGTTATGCAATCATTAAACCAAGGAGATTCCCCGCTTGAAAGTATGGCCAATCCTGGGTATCGGCTTGATGCAGACCCTCCTGTTACTGGCCCACTGGTTCATCTTTCATACCTTGGTAGTTTTTTACGGCGATCTCACTCTGTCTCAAACTCTGGCGCTCGGTGCCACACTCTTCCTGCTGGCCTTCAGCTTCATCGCCGCCGCCCTCCTCGGCTATTCCTCTTCCAGCTTGCCGGTCCGTCTCATCTACACGTTCGCCGCCATCTGGCTCGGCTTCCTCAACTACTTCTTCTTCGCCGCCTGCTTCTGCTGGCTGGTCGATCTGGCACTACTGTTTTCCCCGCTCGCCCCGTCCCTGCCGCAATACCGCCCCCTTATCGCCGGTATCTTCTTTTCTCTGGCAATTCTCACCGGCATTTACGGTCTGCTTAATGCCCGCTGGGTCCGCATTCGCCGCGTGACCGTTCAGCTGCCCAACCTTCCCCCCTCCTGGTGCGGCCGCACGGCCCTCCTGATCAGCGACCTGCACCTGGGCAACATCAACGGCCCCGGTTTCTGCCGTCGCATAGTAGCCCTCGCTGCTCGACTCCAACCCGATATTGTCTTCCTTCCCGGCGATCTTTTCGACGGCGTCCATGCCGACCCCTCCCGCCTCATCGCTCCCTTCAAAGATCTCTCTCCTCCCTACGGCACCTTCTTCACTGCCGGCAATCACGAGGAGTACGGTGGTGAAACGAACTTCACCCATGCGCTCATCCAAGCCGGTATCCGCGTCCTGATCAACGAAAAGATAAACGTCGACGGCCTCCAGATCCTCGGCATTCCCTACGCCGACTCCCACTCCCCCATCCATCTTCGCGCCAATCTTGAGGCCCTCTTCCCTGACCCCGCCCTGGCCAGCATCCTGCTCAACCACGCTCCCCATCGCCTGCCTATCGTCGAGCAGGCCGGCATCAGCCTCCAGCTCTCCGGCCACACTCACGGCGGCCAACTTATCCCCTTCACCTGGTTCACCCGCAGCGCCTTCGGAAAGTTTACCTACGGGTTGCATCGCTTCGGCTCTCTCCAGGTCTACACCTCCAGCGGCGCCGGAACCTGGGGCCCTCCCATGCGCGTCGGCACCCACCCCGAAATCGTCCTGCTCCAGTTCGAGTAGTAAAGTGGAGAAGGTAATCCTTGGCACGGATCTTCGCTGGCCCGATTACCCGATAAAGTAGTACCCAAAAGGAGTCCACGTGCGCACGTTCCGAAATTTCAGCTTTCTCTTTCCATCTCTAATCTGTCTGGCCATCCTCGGCCAGAGCACCCGCACCCACGCCCAGTCCGCCGCAAACAGTGCTTTGCCGCCCCCGCCCCACGCCAAGGAGATCCATCTCAAACACGTCCTGGTCATCGCTCAAACCAAAGGCTGGGAGCACGACTCCATCCCCGCGTGCATGGTTGCCGTTTACAACATGGGCAAAGAGAGCGGCCTGTGGGATACCACCCTGCGAACTGATACCAAGCTACTCACCAAAAAAGAACTCAAAGCCAACGCCAAAAATCTCGCCTACTTTGACCTGCTCGTCTTCTGCAGCACCACCGGCGAACTGGACCTCGACGACGGCCAGAAGCAGGACATGCTCTCCTTCGTCCACGACGACGGCAAGGGCTTTGTCGGAATTCACGCCGCGCTCGATACGAACTACACCTGGCCCGAATACGGCGAGATGATCGGCGGCTGGTTCAACGACCATCCCTTTGGAACCTTCAACGCGCCCATCATCAATGAAGACCCGTCGTTCCCCGCCGTCCGCCACTTCCCCGCCGCCTTCGTCAAATACGACGAAATTTATCAGGCCAAATCCTGGTCCCGCGACAAAGTCAACGTGCTCCTCTCGCTCGATCCATCCAAGCTCGACTACAACAATCACCGCATCCACCGCGACGATCACGACTTTGCAGTCGCATGGAGCAAGCTCTACGGCAATGGCCGCGTCTTTTACTCCACGCTCGGCCACACTGAAGAGTCCTGGGACGATCCCGACATCAAAACAATGTACTTCGAAGCCATCAAGTGGGCCCTCCGCATGACCGAAGGAAGCACAACCCCACACCCGCGCCCGGCTGCTCCCGCTCTAACCCGTTGACCCACTGGCCGTTCAAGATTAATTCTGGGTGCCCCAGGTCTCGCTTTTGAGACCTGGGAGAGCTAGAGGCTAGAAGCTAGGGTCTCTTGAACTTACCGCTCGCATAAAATTACCCTCCTGGGCAACCAATTCCCACCCGCGGGAAGTTGGCGCCCAGTTTTCAGAGGCAATCGGAGATTGAAGGTCCCGATTACCGAAATCTGTTAACTTCAAAATTGAGCATGAACATCTTGCACCGAGAATTACGAAGGAGATTTCTTCCCCCCGGCGCCTTTGCGCTTTGCACCCTGGCCCTGGCCGTCAGTCCGTTCGCAGCGCAACAGCCAGCTGCTTCGCCGCAAGCAACAACCGCACTCCAGCAAACTCCATCACAACCGCCTCCCCCCATTCCGCAGCAACCCGGCATCAGCGAACAAGTCCACACCGGCACCACCAGCGGTCTCGACATCGATGCCCGCCTCCAGAACCTGCTCGTCGATCACCAGTACCTGCGCATCCAGTCCCAACTCGACCAGTTGCCGCCCCACCAGGCCCAGCTCTACCGCGGCATTCTGGCCAATCGCTCCAACGACCTCAAGCAATCTATCCAACTACTAGAACCACTCGTCGATCAGGTCGCAGCCAGCGGTGATAAAGCCAAAGAAAAACTCGTCCGCAAATCCCTCGCCGAGGACTACCTCCGCGAGGGCGATTGGTCCAAAGCCGCCAAAGCCTATCAGGCACTTGACCTCCGGCTCCAGGGCCATCTCACCGCCGACGAGCAGGATGAGATCGAGATGCCGCGCAAACTCTCCCTTCTCGCTGCGGCCGATCTCTCCCGTCCCGCAATGACCGTCGATCCCGCTGACCCCTTCGTGCTCCAGGCCGCCCGCAACCCGCTCGGCCTCACCGATATTCCCGTCTACGTCGATGCCCGCCCGCACAGTTGGATGCTCGACCCCACCTCGCCCTTCAATCTCATCTCCCGCTCGCTCGCCAAAGAAGCTGGCCTCAAAGTCTCCGAACTCTCCACCACCATCCGCTCCCTCACCGGCCGTCCCATCGAAATGTACGTCACCATCATTCCCCGCTTCACCATTGGCGGACTCATCACCTTCCGCAACATGACTGCCTTCGTCTATAACGACGCCGACTATTCCTTTCCTCAACTCCGCTACCAGGTCCAGGGAGTCCTCGGCTACCCGGCGCTCTCAGCCCTCGGCAGCCTCACCATCACCAACGAGGATATGATCGAGGTCCGCCCCGCCAAACAGCCGCAACCGGCAACCAAATCTCTCGAAGCTCAGAAAATCGTTAAGGAAGATCTTCCCGCACCCGGCGGGTCCTTCTATCTCGATGGCGAGAGGATCATTGTTGCTCTGGGCAATCCGGCGCCCACCGATCCACCAACCAGCGATAAACCTTCGCAGAAGACCATAGACGAGCGCATGTTTGTGATTGATGCGGGCGGCCAGCAGACCTACCTCACCTCACGCTACTACGACGAGCACGCCGCCGAATTTGCCGGTCAGAAGATGCAGTTATTCACCCTCCCCGGCCTTCAGTCCGCCACTCCCCAACCCGCCTTCGTAGCCGAAACCATCCCGCTAACCGTAGGTCCCGCAACCGTCCCCATCCACTTCATCCAGGTCCTCACCCAGCCGCTAGGTTCCGTCGCTCTCGACGATGTATACGGCGTCCTCGGCATCGATGCCCTCGACCAGCTGCAAGCCTACACATTCGACTACCGAACCATGCGCTTCAGCGTAAAGCCGGAATAGTTATGAGAGGCTGTTTCATAACCTGGCCTTGAAAGGGCACGGCTTCAGCCGTGCCGCTGGCAACCGGCAAAAACGCTGGCTTTAGCCTCTGAGGGAATGCCCGCGGCTCATCTAACCGGTTATGAAACAGCTTCTAGTTATCGGTAATCCGTTGCCAGTTGTCAGCTATAAGTTACAGGTAACTAATATGAGTAATTAACTTTTAGCCATCAATTGATAAAACTATACTCCGTTAATCATCCGGCAACTTGCCAACGCGCCAACGCCGCGTGAGCGGCGCTAACTCGCCGCTTTCTTCTTTTTCCCATCGCGCTCTTTCTCAACCCGCATCTGCCCCGCCTGCCCGAACCAAAACATCGTCAGCCCGAAGACCGCCATCACCAGCCCCCACCATAAATTCACATTGATCCCCAAACTCTTCGCGTAGAGCGCCACATTGCCGTCGGACTTCAATCCAAACGCAGTAAGAATCGCCCCAACCAGCGCAAACATCAACCCAATCGGAATCCGCAAATCCAAATCCATTTTCTTCACTCCTCAATAAAAGAAAATATTCAGCGCAATCACCGCCAGCAGGATCGCCGCCGCCAACGCCTCCGGCCGTTTCCACCACACCAGCTTCGCGCTCTCCGGCTTCGGCGTCAGCGAGTGAACCAGCCCCACCAGTTCCGCATCCGGTCGCGGCTTGGTGCAGTAACTCACTCCCACCGTCACAATAAAATTTACCCAGAAAGCAAAGATCGCTGTCCAGAAATTCTGCGCCATATCGCTCGGATAGTGATGCAGCACCGCGATCCATCCCCCGTGAATCCCGCTCCGCGCCTCAATGGGCAACGTCAGCCCGTGATGCAGCATCGCCGCCGCAGTCCCCGCAATCAGCCCACTGAAAGCCCCGTGCCCAGTAGCCCGCTTCCAAAACATGCCCAGCAGAAACGTCGCAAACAGCGGCGCATTCACAAAGCTGAAAACCAGTTGCAGCGTATCCATAATGTTGTTGAAGTTGATCGCCGCGTACGCCGTCCCAATCGACAGCAAAATCCCGCCCACCGTCGCGAATCGCCCCACCGTCATATAGTGCCGGTCGCTGCCTTTTTTGTAGATATAAGACTGGTAAAGATCGTAAGTAAACACCGCGTTGAACGCCGTAACATTGCCGGCCATCCCGCTCATAAAGCTGGCCACCAGCGCCGTCAATCCCAGTCCCAGAATCCCCGTCGGGAAAAAATGCAGCAGCATATTCGGAGTGGCCATATCGTAGTCCAGCAGCGGCTCGCCGCTGGCCGTCAGCATCGGCTTGCCGGTCACCGGATTCAGCTTCGCCGGAACCAGTCCCCGTCCCTGCTCCACCTGCGGTGGAACCACATTGATCTCATGGATGATGGCCCCGTTCTCAACCCGCGTAACAGTCGTCGAGTGCGGCGTCGGCAGCCCAATCGCCAGTATCCCCGGCACTACCACCAAAAACGGAAAAAGCATCTTCGGAATTGCCGCAATCAGCGGAACCCTCCGCGCCGATTCCATATTCTTTGAAGCCATCGCCGTCTGGATCACCAGGAAATCCGTGCACCAGTATCCGTACGCCAGCACAAATCCCAGCCCCATCCCGAGGCCAATGATCTCCACTCCCATGGGGTTAGTGCTCGCGTGCGCCACACCTTTCCACTCGTGCATATATGCCGCCGGCACCGCTGCCTTCAGCCCGCTCCATCCGCCCACGTTTCTCAGTCCCAGCAGCACCAGCGGCAAGAACCCGGCGATGATAAGAAAAAACTGCAGCACCTCGTTATAAATCGCACTGGCCAATCCGCCCATAAAAATGTAAGCCAGCACAATCGCCGCCGACAGCACGATGGAAAAAGTGAAAATCCCCTCTGGCGCCCATCCCTGCGCGCGAAACAGTCCGTCAAACACATGCAGCGTCTGCATCAGCCGCGCCATTGCGTACATCGAAATCCCGGAACTGAACACCGTCATAACCGCAAACGTGCAGGCATTCAGTGCGCGCGTCTTCTCGTCGAAGCGCAACCGCAAAAACTCGGGCACCGACCGCGCCTTCGACCCGTAGTAAAACGGCATCATGAAAATGCCCACAAAAATCATCGCCGTGATGGCGCCGATGCCGTAAAACTGCGCCGTCTCCAGCCCGTACTTGGCGCCTGAGGCACCCATGCCGATCACTTCCTGCGCCCCCAGGTTCGCGCTTAAAAACGCGAGCCCGCAGATCCACGCCGGCAGCGCCCGCCCAGCCTGCAAAAAATCCTTGCTCGTCTTCATCTTCGGCTTCAGCGCAAACCCAATGCCCACCACAAACCCGAAGTAAAGCAGCATGATCAGCCAGTCAACGGCGGTAAGTTTAGCCACAAATGGCTCCTTGCAAAATTAGCTGGGTGCCCCAGGTCCCTCGCTGTTGGGGACCTGGGAAACCACGAAATTAGACGGTCATGGTGCTAGCTTGCTGAAATAAGTTCCGGCGCTCTTCACATTTTCCCGCCGCCACTTTTCATCTTCGCTTGAACAAGTGCGAGATTCATTCTTACACCTTGATTCGCCGGGTCAATTCTAGCCGCTTCGCTGAACTGCTCATACGCCTTCTCGTAATCCCCCATCTGAGCCAGCGCGACGCCAAGGCCATTATGCGCATTCGCGTTCCCGGGATCGTAACGCACCGCCTGCGTAAGTTCCGCTACCGCTTCAGAAAGCTGATGCGACTCCATGTAAATCTTCGCCAATTGAGTATGCGGCATTGCCTGTTCGGGATAGAGCGCCAGTGAAAGCCGGAACTCCTTGATTGCTTCCGGAGTCAACCCCTGCTTGATATAAATCATTCCCAGATAGTTATGCGCCTCGCCGTTCTCCGGATCGAGAGCAAGAATCCTGCGGTACTCCTGAATCGCCTCGTCAAGTTTGTTCTGCACCATAAGAGAGTCGGCAAGATAACTCCTCGCTCTAACAAGGTCCGGTTGCGCGGCGATAGCCTTTCTGCCATACATCTCCGCGTCCCGCGGCTTGCCCGCCATGATCGACCAAAGCGCATTGTCCGCCAAAACATTCGGGCTGTCTGGTGCTCCGCGCAACGCCTTTTCCAGCCGTTCACCCGCAAGCGGCATGTTATCCATATCGTGCGTTTGAATCATGGTCTGCATCATCGAAAAAGCTGAGAACGACAGTATCAGCGAAGCCGAGGGCTTATAATACAGTGCTCGTTCCAGATACGGTTGAGCCTCGGCATATTTCCCCAGCCTTACATACGCCGCGCCCAAACTGGAATTCGGCAATGCCCCGCGCTGATCGATCGCGAGCGCATGCGTGAAAAGCGTCACCGTATCCTTCCACACTTTAACCTGTGCATTCGTCTTCACCGCGCAAGCCGCGATCACGACAACCGCAAGCACTTGAGCCGCAATCTTCAGCTTCGGCGAGTGAGCCACCGCATCCCCGATCAACCACACAACGACAATAAAAAGACCAACCAGCGGAACATAAGTATAGCGTTCAGCCATGGACTGCTCGCCGACCTGCACGATGCCAATAACCGGCGCCAGCGTTCCCAGAAACCACAGCCAGCCGACGAGGCAATAAGGCTTATCCTTGCGAAAATGCCAGCAAACGGCAGTTACCGCGATAAGTCCCGCAAACGCCAATCCCGCCGCGACATAACTGATGTGGTTAAAGTCGTAGTAATAATAGACGGTAAGCGGATCGGGCCAGAACGTAATCCGCACATAACTCCAGCAACTGATTGCCGCGTTCAGGATTCTATCCGGCAGTGGCAGAAGTTGAAGCTGTGAAACCGCGCCGCCGGCCCGTTGCGCCATAAAGGTAATTACGCTCGAAACTCCCGCCATAACAAACAGCGGCCACTTTTCCAAACATAATTTCCAAAACGAAGAGACCCAATGCCCACAAGTTTCTTCACTGAATGTAATCCTGCGCAAAGGCCATATATCCAGCAACAGCAGAGTGAACGGAAGCGTAACAATCATCGGCTTCGATTGCAGGCCGCAGCCAAAGGCAATCGCCACGCACGCCAACCTCTTCCACGACGGCCTGCGCGCGTACCACACATACCCGAGCAATGCCGCAAACCAGAAAAATGCGCACAACACGTCCTTGCGCTCCGCAATCCATGCAACCGATTCCACGTGTGCTGGATGCAGCGCAAACAGAAACGCGACCATCGCCGACCGCGCCAGGTACCCCGTCAAATACAAAAGAAAAAGAAAAAGTAGAATCGCATTGGCAGCATGCAGGCACAAGTTGGTCACGTGATAGCCGGCAGGATTCCTCCCATAAAGACTCCAGTCGATCATGTGCGAAATCCATGTAAGCGGGTGCCAGTTCCCGGCATAGTAACTGGTAAACGCCCACCCGATGCTCTCGATCGTCAGCCCCCGCTGCACATTCCGGTTTTCCAAAATATAGTAGTCATCGTCAACGCGGAGGAAATCGTTGCCCCTCACTCCGCGATATGCAACCACGGTCACCACAGCAAGCAAGACGCACACAGCGGCAATTTGCCACGGCTTAGCGCTGACCTGGCCGATGGAAACGCCCTTCTCTCCCCTGTCGCCGGTCGGGCGTTTGTCTCTTGATTTCCGCTGTCGCGATTTACTCGTCATGATTGCCAACCTTCGATCATTCTAACCAGAATCTTTATTGCCCTCTCAGCTGCCAAGAGCACACAAATCACACGAAAGCCCTCCGGCGCACACCGGAGGGCCCTCGAACCACCGCAGCAAATCCTCTTCTACGCCGCCGTCCTGCGCGAAGGCTTGTAGCCCGCGAGGCCATAGTAGGCGATGAAGAGGTAGCAGACGATGGGCAGCAAAAACGCATATTGAATTCCAACTTTATCGGCCGCTCCGCCGATCACGTATTGCATATCGTGCGTAGCCGCATAGTGCTTGCCGATCACTTCCGATAACCATCCGAACAGTGGTGGAATCACCGCTCCGCCCACGTTGCCAATAGTGATAACGCCCGAACCCTCGCTGGTCAGCGGTCCCAACTCGGCAATGCCCAATGTAAATATGGTCGGATACATCACCGAGTTAGCCACCCCGCACAGCACCAGGCTCCAGATGGCTACCTGCCCGGAGGTGAACATGGCAACAACCATCAGCGCCACGCCAAATAATCCCAGCCCCACCAGCATCTTTTGCGCCTTGATCACGCTCATCAGCGCGCTGCCGATGAATCGCCCAGCCATGATGCCCAGGTAGTAAAGCGTAACCAGCAGTCCCGCCGTCTCCAGACTGCTGATGCCCTGTTCCTGGAAGAACCGTATCCCGATCGCCGCCAGCGCAATCTCCACGCCCACATAAAAGAAGATGCCCACCATCCCTAGCACGGTATGCGAGTAAGTCCAGATGCTGCGGCCCAGCACCTGATCGCCGTCCACTCCAGGATGAAATTCGCGCGTCATCGAGATCGCCGGAAGCTTCAGCAGCATCACTGCAAATCCCAGCAGCAGCAGCGAAACGGCAATCGCGATATAGGGTCCTGCCAGCATATGCGCCTGCCCTGCGGCATCGGGCACCTTGAAGGTATCGGACAGGATAAAGTGCGCCGCAACCCACGGCGCAACCGCGGAGCCCAGCGAGTTGAAAGCCTGCGCCAGGTTCAACCGAGCCGGTGCGCTCGACTCAGGCCCCAGAATCGAAATATAAGGATTCGCCGATGTCTGCAACGCGCAAACGCCCGTCGCCAGCACAAAAATGGCCGCCAGCGTCATCGGAAAGCTCACCAGGTTGGCCGCGGGAACAAACAGCAGCGCGCCTGCAACCATGATGAAAAGCGAAATCACCATGGTCCGCTTGTAGCCCACCTTCTCAATCAGCTTGGCGCTGGGAACCGAAAACACCAGGTAAGCAAAGAACCATGCCGAAGTGGCCAGCATGCCGTAGAAGTGATTCAGCTGGAAGATGTCTTCGAGCTTGTGAACCAGCTGATTGTTCAGGCTGGTAAGAAATCCGAAGATGCCGAACAGAGCAGTGACCGTAATAAACGGTCCAATATAGCTGGGCGAGCTAGCCGCCGGTGATGTCGATCGTGTAGCCATGAGATGTTTTCCCTGCTTCCTTAAATAAAATCATCTTCTCTTCGCCGTTCGCAAATCGCTGTCGTCCCCAACCCAAACCCGAGCCAAACAAACAGAAACCCGAAAACCGCGCAAAAAAGCACCGCAACAACTCTACTGCATCAGGGCCAATCCAAGTCCAGCACCAGCCAAAGTTTCGGCAAATCTAAACCGCCCCTCAGAAATTGGGTGCCCCTGGTCCCGATTTTGGGACCTGGGATAGCACAATATTCAACCTGCATGCTTTTCTACTCCCTAGTCCCTATTCCCTAGTCCCTAATTCCTGCCTTCCTTCCCAACATATAAACTGGATAAGCATGATTCCCACGCTCACTTGGACCCCTGAAGGCGTCCGTTTCATCGATCAAACCAAGCTCCCCCTCGAGGAGAACTACGTCCTCGCCACTACCTACCAACAGGTAGCCGATGTAATCGTCACCATGGTCGTCCGAGGCGCTCCAGCCATCGGAGTCTCCGCAGCTTACGGCATCGCCCTCGGAGCCCAACGCACCAGCGCCCTCACGCCCGGTGAATTCGCCCCCGAGTTCGATCGCATCTGCGCCTGCCTTGCCGCAACTCGCCCCACAGCCGTTAATCTCTTCTGGGCCATCGATCGCATGAAGCGCCTCTTCGCAACCCTGCTCGCTCAAGGCGCAACCCTCGCCCAGATTAAAGAAAAAATCCTCGCTGAAGCCCACGCCATGTACGAGGAAGATATCGAAGCCTGCCGAACCATGGGCGCATTTGGCGCAGCCCTGCTCCCCGATGAAGGCTCTGTCCTAACCCACTGCAACGCCGGAGCCCTTGCCACCTGCGGCTACGGGACCGCCCTCGGCGTCATCCGCTCCGCCGTCGAGCAGGGCAAGCGCATATCCGTCTTCGCCGATGAAACCCGGCCATTCCTGCAAGGTGCGCGCCTCACCGCATGGGAGCTGATGGCCGACCACATTCCCACCACCGTAATCTGCGACAACATGGCCGCCAGCCTCATGCACGCCGGCCGCATCCAGGCCGTCGTTGTCGGCGCGGACCGCATCGCCGCCAACGGCGACACCGCCAACAAAATCGGCACATACAACGTCGCCATCCTCGCCCGCGAGCACGGCATCCCCTTCTATGTAGCCGCTCCCTGGTCCACCATCGACCTCGCCACCCCCACCGGCGACTCCATCCCCATCGAGGAGCGCCCCGCCGTCGAAGTCACACATCACGGCGGCAAGCAGCTAACCCCCAACGGCGTCGGCATCGCCAACCCCGCCTTCGACGTAACCCCGGCGAAATACGTAACCGCCATCATCACCGAGCGCGGCGTCCTCCGCGCCCCCTACGCCGAATCCCTTCGCGCAACAGAGCTGGCGCACCAGTAGGCCAAACTGTCTAGAGTTATGATGTGGTGCTTCGCCCCTCCATCTTTCGCCTGCGCTCGAGATCCCTTCTCCGCGGCGTTCTGCTCTCCCTATTCGCCTTCGCAGCCAGCCTTCGTCTTGAAGGCTTTCCCGGCGCCACCTTGCATGCCTCTCCCTGGCAACTCCTCGTCGTCCCCTTCGTCTGCTGGGGAATGCTCGAAACTGCCCGCTGCCTCGGCCGAAAATGGAACCTTTATTATGCCGGCGTTCTCATCCTCCTCTACGCCGAGCTCATGATCCTTGCTATGACGCTTTTTTTCTGCCTCTATCGCCTCTGAAAATTCACGCTCATCCACTCCCCGCCTTCCGTCAGTCAACGCCATCCGTGTACGATGGTTCAAACCGCGTTCATGTTCCCCATGATCGTCCGCGGCACTTTAGCCCGTTGAGCAATTGGAGGAAAATATGTTGAAAGGCTTTCGAGACTTCGTTCTGCGTGGAAACGTTGTTGATCTGGCCGTAGCCGTCATTATCGGCGCAGCCTTCAACGCCATCATCACGGCCCTGGTAGGGGACGTGCTCAACCCCCTCATCGCCGCCACCATTGGCAAGCCCGACTTCAGCAACGTCATCATCAACGTCGGCAACGGCCACATCAAGGTCGGCAGTTTCCTCAATGCTGTCATTGCGTTTTTCATTGTGGCCATTGTGGTCTATTTCGCCATCGTTCTGCCCTTGAACGCGCTCCAGGCCCGGCTCAAGAAGCCCGCGCCCGATGCGCCGTCCACCCTCAAAACTTGCCCCGAATGCCTGAGCGAGATTCCATTGGCCGCCAAGCGCTGCGCCCACTGCACCCAGCCAGTCGAATGAGTTTCCATCAATCAGCCACTCGCCGACTCGCTGACTTGCTAGCTCGCTAAAAATTAAACCAGCTGAAAGAGAGCCCCTCGAATGTCCGTCCGCACCCCGCTGTCCTCCCTGCTTCTCCTCGCTCTCACACCCAGCCTTCTTTCAGCCCAATCAGGACCCTCCGTCTTCGGCTATGCCGACTTCAGCACCCAGTCCCGCATCGAACAAAAATTCCTCGCCGTCCCCGATGCCAAACTAGCCGGCCAGCATCTGAAAATTCTCACCGCAGAACCCCACCTCGCCGCGACTCCTGAAGACCGCAAAACCGCCGATTACGTCGCGCAAAAGTTCCGTGCCGCAGGCCTCGAAACTGAAATCGTTCCCTACCGCGTCCTCATCAACTACCCCAAAACCGTCCGCGTCGAAGCCTGGGACCCCAGCGGAAAACTGCTCATGACCGGCCCCACCCCCGAGCACGTTGCCGGCGACCCATACCAGGACGATCCCCGTGTAGTGATGCCCTTCAACGGTTCCTCAGGCTCCGGCGACGTCACCGCTGAAGTGGTCTACGCCAACTACGGCCGCATTGAAGACTTCGACCATCTCGATGCCCAGCACATTGACCTCCACGGCAAAATCGTCCTCTGCCGCTACGGCTCCAACTTCCGCGGCATCAAGGTCGATATCGCTGAGCAGCGCGGAGCCGCCGGCGTACTCATCTACTCCGATCCCCAGGACGATGGCTACTTCAAAGGCGACGCCTACCCCTTCGGCCCATGGCGTCCCGAAACAGGCGTTCAGCGCGGCTCGGTCCATTTCATCTCCAAATACCCCGGCGACCCCGAAACCCCCGGCATAGCCTCCACGCTCGATCTCCCTGACTCCGCTCGCACCTCACCCTACGGCAACCAGCCTCACATCATCTCCATCCCTCTCAGCTACCACGATGCCGCACCAATCCTTCAGGCCCTCACCGGCCCCGGCGTCCCCCAGGCCTGGCAGGGAGCTCTACCCTTCCGCTATCACATCGGACAAGCCTCAGGCCCCGGCGCAGTGAAAGTTCATCTCGTCTCTGTCCAGGATTATCAACGCCGCATCATCTGGGACGTGATCGGAAAAGTGAAAGGGACTCAATACCCCGACGAATGGGTCATCGCTGGCAATCACCGTGATGCCTGGGTCTACGGCGCAGTCGATCCTTCCAGCGGCACCGCCGCCATGCTCGAATCCGTCCACGGCATCGGCGTGCTGCTCCGCCAGGGCTGGCGTCCCCGCCGCACTATCGTCTTCTGCAGTTGGGATGCGGAGGAACAAGGCCTCATGGGTTCCACTGAGTGGGTCGAGCAGCACGCCAATACCCTCAACCGAGCCGTAGCCTACTTCAACATGGACGTAGCCGTTGCCGGCCCCGATTTCACCGCCTCTGCCGTTCCCTCTCTCAAGCAGTTCCTCCGCGAGCTCAGCCGCTCCGTTCCCAGCGCTCTTGCCGCATCCCTACCCGGCGAAACCGTACCGAATGAAACTGTTTATGACCAGTGGAAATTGAACCGCGGCGACCTCGACAAGCGCCACGCCCCCAACTCCCCAACCGCCTCTGAAGACGTCCACGTCGGCGACCTCGGTTCCGGATCCGACTACACGCCCTTCTTCCAGCACGCCGGCGTGCCCTCCACCGATATCGGCTCCGATGGACCCTATGGCGTTTACCACTCCGCCTTCGATAACTTCGCCTGGTTCACCCAGAACGCTGATCCCCACTTCCTTTATCTCCAGCAGATGGCCCGCGTCTTCGGCCTTGAAGTTCTCCGCATGGCCGATGCCGACGTGCTCCCCTATGACTACGTTACCTACGCCCACGCCATCGCCTCCCATCTTGAAGCCGCCAAAAAGAAAGCCTCTGAAGCCGGCCTCGGCTCGCTCGACTTTGCCCCCGCCCAGGCCGCCGCCTCCCGCTTCGCCGCCGCAGCTCAAAAAGCGCACGCCCTTCAACTCACGCCCTCCGGCGATCTGACCAAACTAAACTTAGCCCTCCGCCAAACAGAAACCGCCCTGCTCTCTGATGCCGGTCTGCCCAATCGCCCCTGGTATCGTCACACCATTTACGCTCCCGGCGAGTTCACCGGCTACGCCGCCGTAGTCATTCCCGGCGTCAACGAGGCAATTGATGCCAAAAACCCCCAGCGCGCCGCCCAACAATTGACCGTCCTGACCCAGGCCCTCGGCCGCGCCGCCCAAACCCTCGACCTTGTGCCCTGATCCGAGCCGGTTTCCTCTTTTGCGATGCCGGATAAAATATTCTTTTGAAAAACCTTCTCTGCCGTTCTATCAATGCGCCATGATCCCCAAATCCCGGCACTCCCCGGCCGAGCGTGGTCTGAAGGAGTGTGCGCATGTTCAATTTCCTCGTCGGTTTGGCAGCAGTAGCCATGATCCTCGGCCTGGCAATCCTGATCGCAATCCAGAATGCCCGCTCCCGCGAACACGACCTCTAGACAACTGGCCCAGGCAAGATAAGGTAGCGCTGGCCCCCTGGCCGGCTGTAGCGCGGACCTCCCGGTCCACGCTCACTCCAGCGGGCAGTAGAAATCCACTAACTCATCACTCCTTCACACGGTACAAAAGTAACCAAATCCATTACACAGCACGCCAAAGCTCCCATCCATCTTTGATTGCATAGATATCCCCAACTTTTCTGGCCAAAATCTCCCCCCAACAAACCGAAAGATTTCTCTTGATTTGTTTCCAAAAGAGAGTTACAGTCGTAACCAATCTTGGATTACCAATGGGTGGTAATCAAGTTACTGGGCGCAAATCCAAAGTAGGAGACCGCGATGCACAATCTATTAATCGCCCTCGCGTTTATTGCCATGGTGGCCTGCCCTGCGATTGTTGCAGCCATGCCGCCGCATAGAACCGATGACGAAGGCTGAAGCTTTGGCAGGCAGCGTGGACCCCGCGGCCTACCATTCCAACGGCGGCTGACCATTCGGCACCCTAATCCTCCATGCCAGGTGGCCAGCCGCACAGGATATGCTTGGGCCTCTCGTCTTGCTGCACTGCCTTCGCAACCAGATATGGATTGTGCTGTTCCTTTAGCAAACTCAAATCTGCAAGAGCGGAGGTTCCAAATGATTGGATTCCTGATCGGCTTCGCCTTCGTCACCATGGTCCTGTTTCCGGCCATCTTGGCCACCATTCACCGCTCCAGGTCCCTCAACAACGACGATTAACTTTGAGTGCAGGCCAATTGGTGCAGGGTGAAGGGTACCGGGTGAAGGGTACGGGCTTTAGCCCGTACAACAAAAATGCCATTCAATGAGCCGGGCTTTAGCAACCGAGGGAATGCTTGCGGGAGTCGAAGAACTTAATCAGGGCTTCCTCAGGCAATGTCTGAAGAGAAGGTGTCTTCTTGGGGGTTGCAAAACCAATCCCCGCGACAACCGCGCCCAAGGGTACGGTCTTTATTGAGGACCGCATAAGAAATGTCCGCAAGAAACGCGCTGGAGGCGCAGTGTTTGTTAGCCCCGCGCTTTAGCGTGGGGAACTGGGATCCCACAAGTTCGTTGCGGAGTCCCGTAGGGACGGCGCCAGCCCATTATTTATCCGCGAACCGGCCGCCCCCGTCGGATTCGCCGTTTCAAACTATCCCCTCACCCAGTGCCTCGCCAGTTGACCCAGTCCCTTTCCCCCCGTATCGTTATAGATTGATATGAAAATTTCCCCCAACTCCCTGCGCATCGGTATTGCGGCTGCCATTATCGTCGGCACCATCGGCTGGCTGGCCTTCACCGGCGCCCAGAACAACAAGAGCTATTACGTCACCATCGCCGAGCTAGGCGGCATGGGCGACAAGGCCTACCACAGCCAGCTCCGCGTAGAAGGCTTCGTCAAGCCCGGCTCCATTGAGCACAACGGCCCTCACGTCGAATTCACTCTCAATGAATTCGAAAGCCATAACCCCAAAGCCTCTTCCGGCCGCACCCTCAAAGTCAGCTACAAGGGGTCCGAGCCGCCCCCCGATACCTTTAAAGACGACGCCCAGGCCCTCGCCGAAGGCTCCTACGGTCGCGACGGCGTCTTCCACGCCAATGTCCTCCAGGCCAAATGCGCCAGCAAATACGCACCTGCCCAACCCAACCAGCCCCAGTCCGCTCCCAAGCCCGCCGCTCCTTCTAAAACCGCCGCAGCCGCTCCTAACGCCGCCAACCCGGCCTCCTAAGCATGATCGACTCAGCCGCCGTCAGCACTTCGCTCTGCGCCCGCATCGACGGCGTCTCCAAACTATTCGACTCCTTCGCCGCCCTGCGCCAGGTCTCGGCAGATCTTGAACCCGGCCGCTGTTACGTTCTCATCGGAGAAAACGGCGCGGGCAAATCCACCCTCCTCCGCATCCTCGCTGGCCTGCTCCGTCCCAGCTTCGGCACCGTCAAAGTCTTCTCACCCAGCGAACCCAACGGAACCGAACCTCACGAAGTCCGCTCCCGCATCGGCTACATGAGCCACGCCCCCATGCTCTACGATGAGCTAACCGCCCAGGAAAATCTCAGCTACTTCCGCAGCCTCTACCCCGGCCGCCCCTGCCTAACCCCGACAGAAGCCCTGAGCCAGGTCGGCCTCGACCCCGATCTTCCCCGCCTCCTCGGCCAATACTCCCAAGGCATGCGTCAGCGCACCTCGCTCGCCCGCGTCCTGCTCCCCGTCCCCGAGCTTCTCCTGCTCGACGAGCCATTCTCCAACATGGACGTAGAATCCGCCCGTCAAATGGTTGAACTCCTAGCCGGCTTCCGCCACACCAGCCGCACCATCGTCCTCACCACCCACCAGCGCGATACAGCCGCTCCCATCGCCGATTACGTGCTAACCCTCCGCGCCGGCAAGCTAATCTCGTGCGATCAAGGGAGCCCTACGCGATGAAGACCAACGGCGCACGCTTCCTTGAATCCCTCGGCATCCCCTTCGAACTCCGCGAATACGAAGTCGATCCAGACGATCTCAGCGCCCTCACCGTAGCCAAAAAAATTGGCATGCCTCCCGAGCAAGTCTTCAAGACTCTGCTAGTCACCGGTGGCCCCAACATCTACCGTTTCGCCGTAATCCCCGGCGACGCCGAACTCGATTTCAAGAAACTGGCCCGCGCCGCCAACCTGCGCAAAGCCGAAATGGCCCCGCTAAAAGACGTCCAGCCTCTCACCGGATACATTCGTGGCGGCGTCACTCTCTTCGGCGCAAGAAAACCATATCCTGTCTACATCGACGAAACCGTAATCCTCTTCGACCAGATCAGCGTCTCCGCCGGAGCCCGCGGCACCCAATTAATCCTCACTCCCGCCGACTACCTCCACGCCGCCCAGGCCCTGGAAGTAGAAGTCCAAACCGCCGACCTCACAAAATCCACCTCACAATCGGGTGGCCCAGGTCCCGATTCTGGGACCTGGGAAACCACAAAGCCAGAGGACCAACCCAAATGACCAGCCCCCTCTGGACCCACCTAATCAAAGACCTCCGCATAGAGTGGCGTTCCCGCGAAGCCGTCAACTCCATGCTTTTCTTCGCCCTGCTCGTCGTAGTCCTCTTCTCCATTGCCTTCGACCCCCGCGGCGCATTCTCCCGCGAAATCGCCGGCGGAGTCCTCTGTGTAGCCACAATGTTCGCCTCCGTCAGCGCCCTCAACCAGGCCTGGGCCCGCGAAATCCGCCATCAGGTCCTCGACGCACAGCGCATGGCTCCCACCCCCGGCGCAGAACTCTTCCTCGCCAAGGTCCTCGCCAACTTCCTCTTCGTCTCCATCGTCCAGTTGCTCCTGGCCCCCGTTTTTCTCGTCTTCTATAACCTTCACGTCGAAGGCAATGCCTGGCTTCTCGCCGTCGTGCTCCCCCTGGGAACATGGGCATTGGTAGCCAACGGAACCTTCTTCGCCGCGCTCTCCATCCGCAGCCGTAACCGCGAACTCCTGCTCCCGCTCATACTCTTCCCCATCTTCATCCCCGCCCTGCTCGCCATGGTCCTCGCTACCACCTCCATCCTTACCGGCGAAAGCGACCCCTCCCTCTGGATCAAAATGCTCCTCGGCTACGACATCATCTTCACCACCGTAAGCCTGCTCCTCTTCGACACAGTCTTCCACGCGGAGTGATCCCCACGCGCCGCTCTTGCGGTCAAATGGATGAGTCAATGCCCTACGAATCCAAAATTGAAGGTGATTTTGAGCCAGGTTGCACAGACGCAGAATAATCCGGGTCTTCTACGCAGAATAATCTGAGTCTTGTGTCAGGGCACGACTTCAGTCGTGCCGATATAACACCAACAATAAATGCGGGCTTTAGCCCCTGAGGGCCTATTTACCACTCAAGAACCAGCACTTCGGCCGGCGCAAAGATAAGCGGCTGCAATCCCAACCGGTCGTAAGGAACCTCGATCTTCATCTGCGTGACCTTTTTCGCCATCGATGCAATGCGCGGATAAGATTCGAGCAAAACAATTGTCATCTCACCCTCTCCACGTTTCCAGAGCGGTGAGCGCGGATGCACCGACCAGCACTTCGAGAATGCCACGCCTGAAAGTTGTGATCACTTGTCTGCCGGGGCCGCCTTCTTGTGCTCCGCGAAGATATGTGCTTGATGACAGTTCACACACGTCCTGCCCGCCATGAATGGATCAGACTTCAGTTGTGCTACCTGATCGGCGTGACAGCCGGCGCATGTGCCTAATGCCGGTGTGCCCGCGAAGTCCTTTGCTGTTGTCTCGCCATGGCACACGGTGCATTCGACACCGTTGGCGGCATGCGGACTGGCTTTCCATTGGTCATAGATCGCCTTGTGACAGGTGGAACAGGTATCCCCGGCTGGAATCAACCGATGGTATATATGCTTGGCTTGATCCAGCTGAGCCATGGCAGGTTGGACGGCAGCAGCCAAAACGAGAAGAACGAAAAGAGCGGAACTGAACAAACGCGCGCGGAAACTATTCACAATCGGATCTCCTGAGTAGATGTCGAAGTATCGGTCCGCCAATGGCTGCCGATCTGTGATCCCGATCACGTCTCACCGGTTTGCGATCTGCGCACTGGCTGCGAGGCCTTTTGCCCAAGAAATGTCCACAAACCCCGCTTGATTCCGCTCATCGTCGCTGCGGGCGTGCAGATTCATGCGCTATGGTGCGCCCTTTCGCTACCGCCTCGGCGATACTTCCTAACGTGATATGGCTCACGTCACTTCCGCATGGGCGGTCATACAACCGGAGCGGACGGATTACGGGAATCGGGGCCCGCAAATTGCCGTGTGCCCTGTCATTCGGAGCGAAGCGTAGTGGAGTCGAAGAACCTGCGTTTCGGCTTTTTTTGTGATGGGTGGGAGCGCACGACTCTCAACCCTCCGCGCGCCCTACCCCCCGTGTCCAACCGTTGCGGGTGCCCTGTCATTCTGAGCGAAGCGTAGCGGAGTCGAAGAACCTGCATTTCGGCTTTTTTTGTGATGGGTGGGATCGCACGACTCTCAACCCTCCGTGCGCCCCCCATCGCCATCAACCCCACGTATCACCGTTGCTCCCGGAGGGAGCAAATGAAAATAGCCCCGGATGAAATCCGGGGAAAGGCGTCCCCCAAAAGACCCCGCCGTCCCGTAGGGACGGCATGACTGGTAGCGAGTCAGCCCAGCTCTACCAATCACCACAAATCGTCAGTAATCTGTCAGAACATGGGCGTTTCACAGGAACGATCGTAAGTTCCGTCGGCTCCGAGCGTGCGGACCGGACTGATCGACCGGGAGCCGGATTCAAGGCTTTTGTCCATGGTTCCCAGTATGGCTCACAGCGGTTGTGTGTAATCTGGGTTTCTAGAAGAGAAATAACCCGTCTCATTTTTCTTGCAAGATTTAGGTTTATACTCGTTCCCAATACCAGAGGATCAATTTATTCGAACAACATTCGGAGTCGCCGTTCCCTTATTGCTCACGGTTTTTCTCTTACCCGCGCCGGGGCAGACGTCTCCTCAGCAGCCGGGACCGTCGGCAAAGCCACCTACGTCGCCCGCTCTAACTCCGGTGGCCCCGGCTCTTCCGCTAACTACACAGGTCAAGGAGACAGTGGTCTACTTGAGGGCTGATTGTTTGCACGACTTTACAGATGATGTAAGTAATTTGAGTAGAGATCGACTTGCAGCAATGCCTCTGCAACAAGAGATTTCAGTTGTTCAAAAGCTCGTGGACTTGACTTCCAAGATGCAGGCCGTACGGGCAAGCATGACGAAGCTCTCCTCTGAAGAAGCAGCATACCTGAAGAACCCCAATACACTCACAAACGACCCAATGCAATTGGCGACGGAAGGCGAATGGCGAGTGAGCATCGCGCTTAAGATGGCTGCGCTAACTCCGGCGGATATTCAAGACATGACTCCAGTCGAGCTTGATGCCCTACCGCCTGATAAACACTTCGGAACGGGATTCTTGATCATGGTTCCGGATGCTCGCCTCAAAGTACCGGATGGGATCGATGCCGCGACAGTCGGGCTTACTTATCTCGTGACTAATCGGCACGTGGTTCAGCCCGGGATCGAGGATGGTAAGCCATGTAAGGTACCACTTTCAAGTTTTTTGATTCTTAATCACAAGCCGGATTCGACACACCCCTCGGTATACGCAAAAACTCTTCGTATCGCTAAATGGGCGAAGTGGCATTTTTCGACGGACGATACCGTGGATTTAGCAGTCGGGTTATTACCAATTTCCGCCGATGAATACGTCTTCACGCGCATTTCGATAGCACAATTTCTGACCCTCGATGACATGCACAACAGAAAAGCCGTTGAGGGCGATCCTTTGTTATTTTCCGGGCTGTTTATTCAACTTTACGATTTCGATAAGGAGATTAAGTCTCTGGAGCCGATAGTCCGTTCTGGTTCGCTTGCGATGGTACCTGAAGGACTACTCCCCACAACGATGCAAAGAAAACCGGGGCACATCCTGTTGGCTGATGCTCACGTCTTCCATGGGAATAGCGGGTCGCCCGTGTTTGTAGATACTGCTCGGTTTGAAGGCGGGATTGGTTACTCATACAAATTTTTGGGCGTGATTTGTGGAGAAGTCTACGAAAATGCGGACCTGACATTCACCGTCACGGCTTCAATCTCAGCGACGGTAGGCGAAAACAGTGATGTGTCTATTGTTGTCCCTGCTTGGCAGATTCTGGACATCCTTGACCTTCCGGAAACTAAGCAGGAAAGAGATGACCTCTTGGCTGCACACCCAGAATTGACAAACACTAATCCGAGTGCACCGAAGCCCTAGCTTGAACAACCGCGGCCAACCTGGAAACTGACCCACCGCCAATGGAAGACCCCACACTCCCCTCCGCGGCAAAATGCGCGCTCGTTT
>Ga0187887_10000346_pt1 | contig 46510 bp, 50 predicted proteins | sample June2016WEW_7_10_FD_132977 | JGI IMG/M metagenome (GOLD analysis project Ga0187887, IMG submission 132977) | Peatland microbial communities from SPRUCE experiment site at the Marcell Experimental Forest, Minnesota, USA - June2016WEW_7_10 | ecosystem: Environmental > Terrestrial > Soil >... | reverse complement strand
CCGCGAAGGCGGACGCACGGTGGGCGCGGGAACGGTTTCAGAGATTGTGAAGTAGCAGGGATTAGGGATCAGGGGTTAGGGGTTAGGACGACTAAGAAACTGGCCCCTGACCACTGGTTACTGGAAGGAAAATCATGGTAGGACAGAGGATTCGCATACGGTTGAAGGCATACGACTATCGCGTGCTGGATAACTCGACCGGCGAGATTGTGGAGACGGCCAAGCGCACCGGGGCAACGGTGGCGGGACCGATTCCATTGCCGACGATGAAGAACAAGTATTGCGTGCTGCGTTCGCCGCACGTGGACAAGAAGTCGCGCGAGTCGTTCGAGATTCGGACGCACAAGCGGCTGATCGACATTCTGGAACCGACCCAGCAGACGGTGGACGCGCTGATGAAGCTCGACCTGCCGGCGGGCGTGGATGTTGAGATCAAGGCGTTTGAAAAGTAAGCACCTGCGGTGCGGCAGACGCGCCTTGCGGCGCAGGTACTTTGTGTAGTCGACGCTAAGTTGTAAGAGGTCCGGAAGGACCCCGGCAGTGCGGTGAGTTCAACATCGCATGATGAGGCGAGGATGAGATGGCAGTTACGGGAATATTAGGTAAAAAGATCGGCATGACGCAGGTCTTCGACGAAAAGGGCGACGTGCACCCGATTACGGTGCTGCAGGCTGGTCCGTGCGTCATTACGCAGTTGAAGACGCTGGCCAGGGACGGGTACGAGGCCGCGCAGATCGGGCTGGTGGAGTTCGTCAAGGAAAAGAATGTGACCAAGCCGCAGGCCGGCCACTTTGCCAAGACGGAAGCGCCGCCGGTGAAGGTCATCAAGGAAGTGGATCTTGAGCTGGACGCCGAAGGCGTTGTGGCGACCAAGGCAGGCGACCGGGTTCTGGTGGACATCTTCACGGAAGCGAAGTTTGTGGACGTGATCGGCACTTCGAAGGGGCGGGGTTTTGCAGGCGTTGTGCGCCGCCATCATTTCGCAGGCGGACTGAAGTCGCACGGGCACATGTTCCAGGTGCAGGGCTCGATCGGCGCCTCGAGCTATCCTTCGCGGGTCTTTCCCGGCCAGCGGATGCCCGGCCACATGGGAGCGGCACAGATTACGGTACGCAATCTGCGCATCCGGGGAATCGATTTGGAAGAGAACCTTTTGATGGTCGAGGGCGCGGTGCCCGGATCGCGCGAGGGTTATGTGCTGATTTCGAAGGCCAAGAATCCGCCGCGCGAACGCCGTGGCTTTGCCGGTTCCGGCACGGTGGATCCGTTGAAGGCTTCGAAGAAGGCCGGCGGCAAGAGGAAATAGGCACCTGCGGTGCGGCAGACGCGCCCTGACGGGCGCAAAAAAGATTGAAGGCCGGCGGCGTTATCACCGGCAGAAGAAGAAGAAGATGGCAAACGTTGATGTAGTCAATATGAACGGCGAGAAAGTGGGCTCGATCGAGCTGGCCGACGCGCTTTTCGGGCCCGACCAGGTGAACGAGGCTCTGCTGTGGGAGGCGGTAAAGCACTACCGCGCTTCCCTTCGCCAGGGCACTGCTAAAACCAAGAGCCGCACCGAAGTTGCCGGATCGGGCAAGAAGCTTTGGAAGCAGAAGGGCACGGGGCGCGCTCGCATCGGGTCAGTCCGGTCTGCTTTGTGGCGTCATGGTTACACGGTGCACGGGCCTCAGCCGCGCAGCTACGATTATGCGTTCCCGCGCAAGAAGCTGCTTGGCGCGCTGCGCTCGGCGCTGGCTTCGAAGTTGGCGGACGGCAAGCTGACGGTGGTGGACTCGTTCGAGCTGACCGGACCCAAGACCAAACTCTACCGGGCGGCGCTGGACAAGCTGGACGTGACGCGCACGGCACTGCTGGTGGAAAACGGCAAGACGCTCAGCAAGGCGCTGCTGCTGGGAGCGCGCAACCTGGCCGGCGTGGAGCTGGTGCTGAACAACGAAGTGCATCCCTACGATCTGCTGCGCTATGAGCGGGCCATCTTTTCGACGGCCGCACTGGAGCAGTTGACGGAGATGCTGGAGAAGAACGTGTCGAAACGCAAGCTCGCCGCAGCGACGGAGGTGGCGTAATGCCGACTGTTTATGCCGTGATTCGCCGCCCGCTGATTACCGAAAAAGGGCTGGGCGTGAAGGAGACCGAGAAGACGCTGGTCTTTGACGTAGCTCCCGAAGCAACGAAGACCGAAGTCAAGCAGGCCGTGGAGGCTCTCTTCAAGGTGAAGGTAGCCGCGGTTCGCACCGCAAATGTGATTGGCAAGGAACGCCGCCGCGGCAAGTACACGGGCTTTCGGCCGGATTGGAAGAAGGCTTACGTCCGGCTAAAGGAAGGCGAGAAGCTGCCTGAGTACGTGAGCAATCTGTAAAGGCAGGGACTAGGGACTTAGTGATTAGGGACTAGTTCAAGAGCCGCTGAGAGATACGAATATCGAAGCCGGGAAATACGAGAGGCTTCGGAGAAACGGGAGTGAGGCGCAGCACGAGGGCGCAGGCACTCCAGGACAAAGACGATGGCAATCAAGACATACAGACCGATAACGCCGACGCTGCGGTTTCAGACCTCGCTGGTGAACGACGACCTGACGACGTCGAAGCCGTACAAGCCGCTTCTGGCGGTGAAGCAGCGCACGGGCGGCCGCCGCAACACGGGCGACCTGACCATCCGCCATCAGGGCGGCGGGCATAAACAGAAGCTGCGCCTGATCGACTTCAAGCGCGAGAAGTATGGAATCCCGGGGAAGGTGGCGACCATTGAGTACGATCCCAACCGGTCAGCCCGCATTGCCCTGGTGCACTATGCGGACGGCGAGAAGCGCTACATTCTGCAGCCGGTGGGCCTGAAGGTGGGAGCGACGGTGAGCTCGGGTCCTGAAGCGGACATTTTGATAGGCAACGCGTTGCCGCTCAAGAACATTCCTTCCGGCACCACAGTGCATGCGATCGAGTTGCGGCCGGGCAAGGGTGCGCAGATGGCGCGTTCGGCCGGAACACAGGCTCAACTGGTGGCCAAAGAGGGCGATTACGCGCTGCTCAAGCTGCCCTCGGGCGAGACTCGCAAGGTGCTGGCCGAGTGCATGGCGACGATTGGCCAGGTGGGCAACACGGATCATGAGAATGTGTCCATCGGCAAGGCGGGACGCAACCGCTGGAAGGGCATTCGCCCGGCCAACCGCGGTGTAGTTATGAATCCTGTGGATCACCCGCACGGCGGCGGCGAAGGCAAGACCTCGGGCGGCCGTCATCCGGTGACCCCGTGGGGCCAGCCGACTCGCGGGTACAAGACACGCAACAACAAGCGGACCGACAGCTATATTGTCAGCCGCCGGGTGAAGTAGAGGAGCTGAGGATTTATGGCACGTTCGACAAAGAAGGGTCCGTTCGTGGATGCGCACCTTACGGTGAAGATCGAGGTGTTGAACCAGGCCAACGACAAGAAGGTTGTGAAGACCTGGTCGCGCCGTTCGACGATTTTTCCCGAATTTGTGGGCCACACAATTGCGGTGCACAACGGCAAGAAGTTCATTCCGGTTTACGTGACCGAGAACATGGTGGGACACAAGCTGGGCGAGTTCGCGCCGACCCGCATGTTCAAGGGACATACCGGGGGCAGCAAGGCAGCCGTTGCCGAAGCCGGGGCTAAGCCGCGGTAAGAAAAAGCAGTGAATAGTGGACAGTGATCAGTGGTCAGTTCACTGAGTACCGTCAGCGAAGAGATTGAGGATAGAGCAATGGCAGTCGAGACAAAGGAATACAGGGCCGAGGCCAGGTTCCAGCGCGTATCGCCGCAAAAGGCGCGGCTGGTGCTGGATCTGATCAAGGGCCGGGGTGTGGAAGAGGCGCTGACGACGGCGGCCTTCACCAAGAAGCGCATCGCTCCGGTGATCTACAAGTTGTTGACCTCGGCGGTGGACAACGCGAAGTACGTTTCCGGCGAGCAGGGCACGGATCTGGACGTGGACAACCTCTACGTGAAAACGGCTCTGGCCAATGACGGACCGCGGATGAAGCGGATCCGGCCGGCTCCGATGGGCCGGGCATTCCGCTACCAGCGCAGGCTGACGCACATTGTGCTTTCGGTGGCCGAGCGCGAGTCGGGGGCGGGCCTGGTGACCAAGGTCGAGGAACCGACGGCGGTGAAAGCGGTCCCGGCGGCCAAGGCGACGGTTGATGAACCCGAGACTGCGCCGAAAAAGATCAAGACGGCGAAGAAGGCCGAGAAGCCGGAAACATCTGCCAAGCATAAGAAGACCAAGGTTGAAGCGGCGGAGCCAGCGGTCAAGGCCAAAGCCACTAAGAAGAAGTCCGAGGGGCCGGAGACGGCGCCGAAGGCAACCAAGAAAAAGGCCGGTAAGTAGGCCTCAAAAGGTTTTGAGAGGTAAAGCATGGGACAGAAAGTCCATCCTTACGGATTCCGGCTGGGTGTGAACAAGCCGTGGCGTTCGCGCTGGTTCTCAGAGCGCGACTATTCGAAGCTCCTGGTCGAGGACGTGAAGCTCAAGGCTGAGCTGCGCGAAAAGCTGAAGGCTGCGGGCGTTAGCTCGGTGGAGATTGAGCGGCCGGGCAACAAGCTGCGCTTTTTAATCCGCACCGCGCGTCCGGGCATTGTGATCGGACGCAAGGGCGCGGAGATCGAAAAGCTCAAGACGGAGCTGGGAAAGCGCACCAACCGCGACGTGTTCATTGACATCATCGAGGTGAACAAGCCGGAGCTGGACGCGCAACTGGTTTCTGAAGCGATCGCGCTGCAACTGGAAAAGCGCGTGAGTTTCCGGCGGGCGATGAGAAAGAGCGTGGACTCGGCGCTGCGCTTCGGCTGCAAGGGAATCAAGGTGAGAGTCTCCGGCCGGTTGAACGGCAACGAGATCGCGCGCTCGGAGTGGTATCTGCAGGGGCGGTTGCCGTTGCACACGCTGAGAGCCGATATCGATTACGGCTTCACCGAGGCGCATACAACTTACGGCGTGATCGGCGTGAAGACCTGGATTTATCGCGGCGATATCTACGAGCAGAAGCGCCGTCAGACGCCGCCGGTTGGAACATCAGTATTTTAATGGCAGTGGTCACTGACCACCGCGGTTCGAGGGTTTCGTTATGTTGATGCCAAAGAAGGTGAAGTTCCGGAAGCAGCAGAAGGGCAAGAGGCGCGGCAAGGCCTGGCGCGGTTCTACGCTGTCGTTCGGTGAATACGGATTGAAAGTGATGGAGTGCGGTTACATCACCGACCGTCAGATCGAGGCCAGCCGTATCGCCATGACCCGCTTCATCAAGCGCGGCGGCAAGATCTGGCTGCGCTTGTTCCCGGATAAGCCGATTACCAAGAAGCCGGCCGAAGTAAGAATGGGCTCGGGCAAGGGCGCGCTGGACCATTGGGTTGCGGTGGTGCGGCCGGGCAAGATCCTCTTCGAGATGGAAGGGGTGGATCCGGCGACCGCGCAGGAAGCCATGCGGCTGGCGTCGAACAAGCTGCCGTTGAGAACCAAGTTTGTGCAACGGCCGGGAGCGGAAAAGGTAGTGGCCGCGGCGGCCAAGTAGTTTGGTTTCCCACCCATTCCGCAAATGCGGGGAATGGATGGGGCACCCGCTTGATGTTGCCGGAGCGAAGGCTGCCGGATAAGAAGTAAGGGAATTGAGCTGGAAGCCAGAACCGGAAGGTTAGCAGCTGGTTGGAGAGAAACAGAGATGGAACTCGAAAAGATTCGGAATTTGAGCGACGAAGAACTGATGCATCAGGAGAAGACGACCTCCGAGCAGCTTTTCAGGCTTCGCTTCCAGGTCTCGCTGGGGCAGAACGACGGAGTGAAGAAGCTTCGCGAACTGCGCAGGGAGATCGCGCAAATCAAGACCGTTGCCAAGGAGCGCGAGCTGGGTATCCGCGGCGCGGCCAAGGACGCGGCCGTGGACGCCAAGGCGGACGCGGAAAGCAAGAAGGGAGCCCGCTAAATGACGGCGACTAAAGAAGCAGTGCAGGCGCCGGCGGCTGTCGGTGCGCGGCGTAACGAGAAGGTTGGCCAGGTGGTTTCGACCAAGATGCAGAAGACCATTGTGGTCGAGGTTGAGATGCGCAAGGCTCACGGGAAGTACAAGCGGATCGTGCGCAGCACAAAGAAATTTTATGCCCACGACGAGCAGAGTTCGGCGCGGATGGGCGACGTGGTGCGCATTCGCGAGACCAGGCCGCTGAGCAAGCTGAAGCGGTGGTCTCTGGAAGAAATAGTGCGGCGGTCGACGCTGGGACAGATTGAAGACGCGAAGCTTCCGGACGAAATTGCTATTGCGAAGTAAGCGCGGGCGAGTAAGGAGAAGGACCCATGGCTGTACAAATGAGAACGATGCTCGCGGTGGCCGATAACTCCGGCGCGCGCAAGCTGCAAGTGATTCTGCCGCTGGGCGGCGGACTGGGCAAGAAGGCAGGCCTGGGCGACATTGTGACCGCCGCGGTGAAGGAAGCTTCGCCGGACGGCACGGTGAAGAAGGGCAAAGTAGTGAAGGCGGTCATCGTGCGCACCCGCAAGGAGTACCGGCGGCGCGACGGCACCTACATTCGCTTCGATGAGAATGCGGCGGTGGTGATTACCGACGACCACGAGCCAGTGGGCACGCGCGTCTTCGGGCCGGTGGCCCGCGAACTGCGCGAGAAGAAGTTTTTGAAGATTGTTTCGCTGGCTCCCGAGGTTGTTTAAGAGCTAATAGCTGATTTTGGAGAGAAGATGCCGAGTTTAAATATTCGTCGCAACGATACGGTCAAGGTCCTGACGGGCTCGGATCGCGGCAAGACGGGCCGCGTGCTGCGCGTTTTCCCGGACAAGGGCACGGTGCTTGTGGAGCACGTGCGGGTGGTGAAGAAGACGGTTTCGAGCAAGCAGGGACAGCGGACCAAAGGTGGGATTGCCGAGCAGGAATCGCCCATCAATGTTTCCAACGTCGTGCTGGTGTGCCCCAACTGCGGGCCGGCTCGCGTGGGATACAAGGTTGAAGGCGTCAGCAAGATGAGGATTTGCAAGAAGTGCGGGCAGGAATTGTCCACGAAGAAGTAGTAAGACAGTTGTCAGTGGTAAGTTGTCAGTGGTCAGCGGGTTCGTGCTGAAGCGAGATGCCGAGGAAGCTGACAATGGATAGCAAGGTTTAAGGGCCGGACGGAAAAGGCGCGAAGCGCGATTGTCTGAACGGCAAGCACCTTCCGAAACGGTAAACGGGCGGTGAGCCCACTCCGAGAGCCGGAAGAAAGAGAGCAAAGCAAAATGGCGGCAAGGCTGAAAGAGAAGTATCACAAGGAGATCAAGCAGGCTCTGCAAAAGGAGCTGGGTCTCGACAATCCGATGGCGGTTCCGGAACTGAAGAAGATTGTGGTCAACATGGGTCTGGGCGAGGCTACGCAGAATACCAAGCTGCTGGATCCGCTGGTGGCTGACCTGACGGCGATCGTGGGGCAGAAGCCGGTGACCACCAAGGCGAAGAAGTCGATTGCAGCCTTCAAGGTTCGTGAGGGCATGTCGATTGGCGCCATGGTGACGTTGCGGAACGAGAAGGCCTACGAGTTTCTTGACCGTCTGATCTCGACGGCGCTGCCGCGGGTTCGTGATTTTCGCGGCGTGTCAACGAAGAGTTTTGACGGACGCGGCAACTACACGCTCGGTTTGCGCGACCAGCTGATTTTTCCGGAGATCGACTACTCCAAGGTGGAAAAGCTGAAGGGCATGAACATCACGATTGTGACCTCGGCGAAGGACGACAACTCGGCGCGGGCGCTGCTGAAGCACTTTGGCATGCCGTTCCGGCAGGGCGCGTAAAGGGGATTTGAGGGTTTATGGCAACTACTGCAAAAAGGGTGAAGGACGCGCGGAAGCCGAAGTTCAGCTGCCGCAAGCACAACCGGTGCCAACTGTGCGGGCGGCCACGCGGGTTTCTGCGCAAGTTTGGCGTTTGCCGCCTGTGTTTCCGGGCGCTGGCGCTGAAGGGCGAGATTCCAGGCGTTGTTAAGTCGAGCTGGTAGTTTTTTAGGGATCAGGTTTCAGGGATCAGGGATCGGTAGATTCTAAGCTGACCCCTGATCCCTGACCCCTGACAACTGTAGTAAACATTCCCGCAGGTTTCCGTTACGGCGGACGAACGGGGAATGAAGGAGAAGGAATGAGTCTGACCGACCCAGTAGCAGATTTTCTGGCGCGGATCCGGAATGCGATCCGGGCGCGTCATCAGAAGCTGGATGTACCGGCTTCGAAGCTGAAGACCGAGATTGCCCGCATCCTCAAGGAGGAGGGGTATATCTCGAACTACAAGACCCAGGAAGAAGAAGGCAAGCTGGTGCTGCGCGTGTATCTGAAGTACGGCGGCACGGAAGCGGCCATTCGCGACCTGGCGCGCATTTCTCGGCCCGGCTGCCGTGTGTATATCGGCCACGACGAGATCAAGCGAGTGCAGGGGGGTCTTGGCATATCGATCATGACCACACCGAAGGGCGTGATGACAGGCCGTCAGGCGCGCCGCGAGCGCGTGGGCGGCGAGTTGCTTTGTGAAGTTTGGTAGAGCGGCTGGAAGCTGTTTTACGGGCTGCAGTGGAACGATGGCGCGTTGCAACTGATCACCGAAAGCTGATCACTGACAACTGCTTTTTCGGGACTCGCAAGCCATTAGAAGGATTGAAACGATGTCGCGCATTGGAAAGAAGCCGATCCCGCTGCCCGCGGGCGTGAAGTATAAGGTCGAGGGCAATACCGTTCTGGTCGAGGGGCCCAAGGGCAAGGTTTCGGCGCTGATCGCCGAGGGGATTTCGCTGGAAACAGTGGGTGCCGAGCTGCATGTGAATCGCGACAGCGACAAGCACGCCGCATTTCACGGGCTGACGCGGGCGCTGGTATTCAATGCCGTTCAGGGCGTGACCAAGGGCTGGACGCGGGAACTGGATATTGTGGGCATCGGCTATCGCGCCGAGATGAAGGGCAAGGGCACGGTGGTTTTCACGCTGGGCTACTCGCATCCCATTGAAGTTCCGCTCCCATCAGGAATTGAAGTGGCGATCGATCCCAAGCAGACTCACCTGACCGTCACCGGCATCGACCGGCAGAAGGTGGGCCAGGTGGCGGCCGATATGCGTTCGCTGCGCAAGCCCGATCCGTACAAGAACAAGGGCGTGCGCTACTCGGACGAGAAGCTGAAGAAGAAGGCCGGCAAGACAGGGGCGAAGTAACAAAGGCAGGGAATAGGGAATAGGGACTAGGAAAAGCTTACTCCACTAAACTCCCTAACTCCGCTAGCTCCGCTAACCATAACCGAACGGGGCCGCAGGGCTGCTCCGCTGATAGGAACGAGAGAGATATGAATACCGAGACAAAGAGAAACGCGATTCGTCAGCGCATTCATCAGCGCATTCGCCGCAAGCTTTCCGGAACCACGGAGCGGCCGCGGCTGAACGTTTACCGTTCGCTGGGCCACATCTACGCGCAGGTGATCGATGACTTGAAGGGCGAGACGTTGGTTTCGGCCTCTTCGCTGACGCTGAAATTGAAGAGCGGCGGGAACGTGGCCGCGGCTAAAGAAACTGGCAAAGCAGTGGCCGAGTTGGCTGTGAAACAGGGCATCAAGAAGGTGGTCTTCGACCGCGGCGGCTACTTGTATCACGGGCGCATCAAGGCCCTGGCCGATGCGGCTCGCGAAGCCGGGCTGGAGTTCTAAAAACGGGGACTAGGGAATAGGGACTAGGGAATAGGAAAAGCTGACCGCTGTTCACTGTCCACTGGAGAGACGAGAGAGCAATGACGATTTTGAAAAAGAAACTCGATGCCAACCAATACAACCTGAAGGATCAGGTGGTGGCCATTAATCGTGTGACCAAAGTGGTAAAGGGCGGCAAGAATATGTCGTTTGCCGCGCTGGTGGTGGTGGGTGATGCTGCCGCAGGGGTGGTGGGGCACGGTTCAGGTAAGGCCAAGGAGGTTCCCCAGGCAATTCGCAAGGGGATCGAAGCGGCCAAGAAGAACCTAGTCCGCGTGAACCTGACCGATACCTCGATTCCGCACCTGGTCCTGGGCCGATACGGCGCCGGGCAGGTACTGCTGAAGCCGGCACCCGAAGGCACCGGCGTGATTGCCGGCGGCGCGGTGCGTGCGGTGATGACCTCGGCTGGTGTGCAAAATGTGCTGACCAAGAGCATTGGCTCCCCCAATCCGCACAATGTGGTCAAGGCAACGTTCGACGCCCTGACACAATTGCGCGACAAGAGCGAAGTGGCCACGATGCGCGGCAAGACCGTGGAGGAGATGTGAGCCATGCCTAAGACCAAGATCAAAAAGATTCGCATTCAGTACTACCGCTCAAAGAATTCGACGCCCATCAAGCACAAGCTGGTGGTGAAGGGTCTGGGTTTTACGCGGCTCAATCAGATTGTAGAGCGGGTGGACAATGAATCCATTCGCGGCATGGTCAAGGCCGTGCCGCATTTGGTTAGGATTTTGGAGAGCTAGCTTCTAGCTGTTAGCTATTAGCTTTTAGCTCATCCTGCCGGGTTCTGGTTCACCGGCCCTGGGTAGGCAAACGGGAGCTAAAGGCTAAGAGCTAAAAGCTAATGGCTGCTTTAACAACGCGAGTCGGCGGAGGTTCTGCTTTCTCCCCGGCGCTACAGCGAGGAAATTATGGCGAAGAATTTATCGAATTTGCGCGCGCCCCGGAAGGCTAATACTGGGCGCAAGCGTGTGGGCCGGGGCATGGGATCCGGCATGGGCAAGACATCGACTCGCGGCCATAAGGGCCAGGGTTCGCGCTCCGGCTTCAGCCTGATGCGGGGTTTTGAGGGCGGCCAGATGCCGCTGCACCGCCGGTTGCCCAAGCGTGGTTTTATTAACATCTTCCGTACCGAGTATTCGGTGGTGAATCTGGATCGGATCGCGGAACTTGAAGTTACCGAGATCGGCCTGGACGACTACAAGAGACTAGGCCTGGTATCGAGCAAGAAGGCGCTGATCAAGGTTTTGGGCTCGGGTGAGCTTAAGTCGGCCCTTACGATCCATGCGCACAAGTTCTCGAAGTCGGCGGTGGAGAAGATTGAAAAGGCCGGCGGCAAGGCAGTAGTGGCTGGCGAAGAAGCTGTTGCGGCGGTAGTTGAGGCTGCTCCGGCAAAGGTTGAGGCTGCTCCGGCAAAGGTTAAGGCGAAGGCCAAGGCTAAGGTGGCTAAGGCGCCGGCGGAATAGGCGATTGTCGTTTCCCAGGTCTCAAAATCGAGACTTGGGGCACCCCGTGTTGGTGGGAACAAAAGGGTTTCCTGGGACAGTGTGAGTTAGGACACTGCTGGCCAGGCACGGGTAGGATAAGCTGTGGCAGTGAATCAAGTGGCGGTAACGCCCTGAATCGGATAACCAATTATGCTTGAGAAGTTTCTAAATATCTTCCGGATTCCCGACCTGCGCAAGCGGGTATTGTTCACGTTCGCAATTCTGGCCGTCTATCGGCTGGGCGCGCATATTCCCACGCCGGGCGTAAACGGCCACCAGCTGGAGTTGATGTTCAGCCAGCAGAGTGGATCGGCGTTGGGGTTGATGGACCTGTTCGGCGGCGGCAACCTGCGCCGGATGACCATCTTCGCCCTGGGCATTATGCCGTATATTACGGCCTCGATTATCTTTCAGCTTTTAACCGTGGTTTATGAACCGCTTGCGCGCATCCAAAAGGAAGGCGAACTGGGGCGGCGGAAGATCACGCAGTGGACTCGGTATCTGACGGTGATTCTAGGAGTTCTGCAGTCGATTGGTATCGCGGCCATCCTGACTAAGCAGAACCTGGTCTTGAACCCGGGCATCGGCTTCAGCCTGATGACGGTGCTCACTCTCACCGCAGGAACAACATTTATCATGTGGCTGGGCGAGCAGATTACCGACCGCGGCATCGGCAACGGGATGAGCCTGCTTATTTTTGCCGGAATTGTGGCCGGGCTTCCACGCGGAGTGCATGAACTCTATTTGAAGGTCCAGACCAACGCCTGGGGAACATTTACCTTCCTGGCCGTGCTGTTGTTGTTGGCGGGCATGGTTGCGGTGGTGGCCTTTATCGTCTTTGTGGAGCGGAGCGAGCGGCGCATTCCCATCCAGAGCGCGCGGCGCATTGTGGGCCGACGTATGATGGGCGGGCAATCGAGCCACTTGCCGCTGAAGGTGAACGCCGGCGGCGTGATGCCGGTGATCTTCGCCGGTTCGATCCTTTCTGCTCCCATGCTGTTTGCGCAGGTGGATTGGGTGCAGAACAGCCGCTTTCTTCAGCCCATTATTCGGGCGCTTTATCCTGGCGAGCCATGGTATGAGCTGCTCTACATGCTGGGCATCATCTTCTTTGCCTACTTCTATATTTCCATCGTGATGAAGCCGGACGACATTGCGGACAACTTCCGCAAGTCGGGCTCATTCATTCCCGGAATCCGGCCCGGCAAGCGCACCTCGGACTTCATCAACGACATTCTTACTCGTCTTACTCTTGTGGGGGCGGCATACCTGATTGTGATTTCCCTGGTGCCCACCTTCATGATCTCGGGCATTCGATTGGACCACCTATTTTTGGTGGGGAGGTTATTTGAGAATCTGCCCAACTGGACAACACATGGTATGGGGGTCAATTTCTACTTTGGCGGCACCTCACTTTTAATCGTAGTGGGTGTGGCCATGGATACAATCAACCAGATCGAATCGCAGCTGATCATGAGACACTATGACGGCTTTTCCCCTCGTTCCGGTCGCATTCGCGGAAGGAAAACGTGGTAAATGTCTTCACCTATAACTGCTGTTGAAACAGGCCGGGAAACGGGTCGAAAGACTACACCCGGCCCGATTCTTTTATTGGGCGCGCCGGGCGTGGGAAAAGGAACCCAGGCCAAGGAGTTGGTAAAGCTGTGGGGGATTCCGCAGATTTCGACCGGCGACCTGCTGCGCTCCAACGTTGCCCAAGGGACTTCTCTGGGTCGGGTTGCGAAGGAGATCATGGGACGGGGCGAGCTGGTTCCGGACTCTCTAGTCAACGAAATGGTTGCAGAGCGCCTGACGCAGCCGGATACCGCTAACGGGTATATTCTGGACGGATTTCCGCGCACGTTGGGACAGGCCGGCTGGCTGGATGGACGCTTGGCGGCACAGTCGAAGGCCGAGGGCGGGACGGGTCTGCCGGTGATTGCCGTCAGCATCCAAGTGGACTATAATCAGTTACTGCGCCGGATTACGGGGCGCCGGAATTGTCCTGTCTGCCAGACCATCTATAACGTTTACGTGAATCCCCCGAAGCAGGATGGGATTTGCGATATAGAGGGTGCGGCGCTGGTCCAGCGAGCCGACGACACGGAAGAGGTTTTCAAGGGGCGTATGCGCGCCTATGAGGCCCTGACCGCACCTGTTATCGAGCACTACCGGGCTATGGGACGTTTTGCTGAAGTGGATGGTGACCGGCCGATCCCGGTAATTGCGGCCGGAATTGTTGCCGCCGTCGAGCGGTTACGCGGAGCAGTGTAGCCGAACGGCGAGTTTGTGCGTGAGTAACGGGCTGAAAGCTGGTTGAGTGGCAGTTGTTCTGAAGTCGTCCCAGGAGATCGAAAAGATGCGCCGCGCTGGCCGGGTGGTCCGCGAGGTTCTTGAACTGGTGCGAAGCAAGGTGAAGCCGGGCGCCACGACTCTGGACTTGGAGAACGCGGCTCAGGCACGGCTGAACGAATTGGGAGTGAAGGCGGCATTCAAGGGGTACCACGGTTATCCCTGTGTGCTGTGCGCTTCAGTCAACAGTGAAGTTGTGCACGGCATACCGTCAGCCAAGCGGGTGCTGAAAGAAGGGGATATCGTATCGCTCGACTTTGGGGCAGTGGTGGACGGCTACTTCGGAGATGCAGCCATCACTGTGCCGGTGGGCGAGAAGATTGACCCAGGCACCGTGCGGCTGTTGAAGGCGACGGAAGCTTCATTGCACGCGGGAATTGCCGCAGTAAGGCCCGGGGCGACCCTGGGCGATGTGGGCGCCGCGGTGCAGGGAGTGGTTGAGGCCGAGGGTTTTTCGGTGGTGAGGGATTTTGTGGGCCACGGCATCGGGGTTCACATGCACGAGGATCCGCAGGTGCCGAACTTCGGCCAACGTGGCCACGGCATGAAACTTCGAACCGGAATGGTGATCGCTATCGAGCCGATGGTGAATGCCGGCAAGGCGGACGTGGTGGTTTTGGAAGACGGCTGGACGGCGGTGGCCGCGGACGGAAGCATGAGCGCTCATTTTGAGCACACGGTGGCGGTGACCGCAACCGGAGCCAGGGTTTTAACCGAGTAGCACGCTCGGGATAACGGCCGGAGCCCTTGAAAAGCGGGCCGGCGGAAGTGGACACAGTTTGTCGAAGGAAGACGCGATCGAGGTAATGGCGGTGGTCACAGAGACACTGCCCAATGCCATGTTCAAGGTCAAACTCGAGAATAATCACGAGGTGCTGACCCATGTTTCGGGAAGGATGCGGAAGAACTTCATCCGCATTTTGCCCGGCGACCGCGTGGCCGTGGAGCTGAGCCCCTACGACCTGAATCGCGGGCGGATTGTTTACCGCTACAAGTAAGAATTTTTGATATTTCGCGCCATGATTTTGAGCGCGGAGAAGGGCAGCAGTGATGAAAGTTCGGGCATCGGTAAAAAAGATTTGCGTCAAGTGCAAGGTCATCACCCGCAAGGGGGTAGTTAGGGTGATCTGCGAGAACGCAAAGCACAAGCAGCGCCAGGGCTAGTTGGTAGTCTGGCAGAACGCGGAAGCTTTTCGAAACGGATCGGGGTTCAGGGATCAGGGATCAGTAGAAGCAAGTTGGTAACACGATTAACTGTCCCCTGATCCCCGATCTCTGACCCCTGACACGGGGCTAGTTAGCTGGAGTCAAGGCTTGCGATGAACCCCTGAAAGCAAACGCACTAACAGTGCGAACCGGTTGAGGCCGGGGGCACACAAACTGAAAACGCAAAGGAATCAGCATGGCACGTATTTCCGGCGTCGATCTGCCCCGCGGCAAGCAGGCCAGGATCGCGCTCACTTACATCTTCGGCATCGGGAATCCCCGCGCGCTCAAGATTCTGGAGAAGGCGAATGTAGATCCCTTCAAGAAAGTCCAGGATCTGGGTGAGGAAGAGGTCAACCGTATCCGCCAGGTGATCGAGGACGAGGGAAATGTGGAGGGTGACCTGAGGAAGGACACCCAGATGCACATCAAGCGTCTGATCGACATCCAGAGCTATCGCGGCAACCGTCACCGCCGGTCGCTGCCAGTGCGCGGGCAGCGCACCCACACCAACGCCCGCACCCGGAAGGGACCGCGCAAAGGCACAATTGCCGGCAAGAAGAAAGCGACGGGTAAAACCTAATGGCGAAAGCAGAGCAGAAACCCGGAGCCGGAAAGACCGGCAAGAGCAAGAAGTTCAAGAAGCGCGAGCGCAAGAATGTGCCGTTTGGGATTGCGTACGTTCAGGCGACGTTCAACAACACCATCGTCACCATCACCGACCAGGTGGGCAATACGCTGAGCTGGAAAAGTTCGGGATCACTGGGCTTCCGCGGTTCGCGCAAGGGTACGCCCTTCGCGGCGCAGCAGGCTGCCTCAAATGCCGCCAGCATGGCACGCGATCACGGCCTGCGAGCTGTGGATGTACGGGTCTCCGGTCCTGGTTCGGGCCGCGAGTCGGCCATTCGCGCCCTGGCGGCGGCGGGAGTAGAAGTTCGCTCGATCCGCGACGTGACGCCGGTGCCACACAATGGTTGCCGTCCGCCGAAGAGACGCAGAGTGTAAGAGAAGCTAGTTGTCAGTTATCAGTGGTCAGTTGTCAGTCCGGTAAGGGCAACAACTGAAAACTGATAACTGACCACTGAAAACTGAACTGGGCCGGGACGAAATGTCCTCCGGACACGTAAACCGGCCGTCATCCGAAGTCAGGAGAAGAAATGGCACGTTATACCGGAGCAGTATGCCGCCTTTGCCGTCGCGAAGGCACCAAGCTCTTTTTGAAGGGCACCAAATGTTTGTCAGACCGTTGCCCGCTGGAGAAGCGCAACTTTCCGCCGGGGCAGCACGGCAAGGACCGCAAGGCCAAGATTGTGGGCTACGGGCTGCAACTGCATGAAAAGCAGAAGGCCAAGCGCATGTACTTTACGCTTGAAAGCCAGTTCCGCGAGTACTACGAGAAGGCCAACCGTGCCGCCGGCGTTACGGGCGAGTTGCTTATCCAGCAGTTGGAGCGCCGCTTGGACAACGTGGCTTTCCGTTTAGGATTCGCCATTTCGCGCCGTCAGGCCCGGCAGGTTGTGCGTCACGGCCACGTCACGGTCAATGGCCGCAAGGTCAACATTCCCTCTTACCAGTTGAATGTGGGCGACGAAATCGCGATCCGTGAGAGCGCGAAGAAACTGCTGATCGTGGAGCAGGGAGCGCAGTATGCCGCGCAGAATCCAGTGCCCACGTGGCTGCAAGCGGATTTTGCAAATCTGTCAGGGAAAGTGCTGCACCTGCCCAAGCGAGCGGACGTTAACTTGCCGATCAACGAGCAGCTGATTGTGGAATTGTATAGCAAGTAACAGTGGATAGTGGTTAGTGAATAGTGGTTAGTTGTTCCCGATAGGGCCATTCTGACCACTAATCACTAGCCACTAATCACTGAATTTCAACAGAAGGAGAACTTGCGCGGCCGCCGCAAAATGCATCGCGACGTACATGCCGCGCCGGAAACGAGACAACGATATGCTTTGGAGAGGATTTCAAAAACCGAAGCGTTTGGCAGTGGATGCCGAGACGCTTAGCGAAACATTTGGCAAGTTCAGCGCCCAGCCTTTTGAGCGCGGCTTTGGCACTACCATCGGCAACGCACTGCGCCGGACACTGCTGAGTTCCATCGAAGGCGCGGCGGTGACCGCGATTCGCATTGAAGGCGTGCTGCACGAGTTCCAGTCCATCACTGGTGTGGTCGAAGACGCGACAGACATCATCCTGAACCTGAAGCAGATTCCCTTCAAGCTTGCGGGCGACGGTCCCAAGGCGCTGTATCTGCGCGCCGACCAGCCCGGCGTAGTGACTTCGGGAATGATTGAAGCCGACGGGGACGTGGAGATTCTGGACAAGGATATTTACCTGGCTACGCTTTCAGAAGGCGGCAAGCTGGATATGGAGATGCGCCTGAAGAGAGGGCGCGGTTATATCTCCGCAGACAAGAATTTCGACGCTGATCTTGGCCTGGGATTTATTCCTGTAGATTCGGTCCACTCGCCGGTGCGCCGCGTGAATTATGTTGTGGAAGCCGCTCGGTTGGGACAGATCACGGACTATGACAAGCTGACCCTGGAAGTGTGGACCAACGGAGCCGTGCTGCCTGCCGACGCTGTAGGCCTGGCCGCCAAACTGCTGAAGGACCACATGAACATCTTCATCAACTTCGAGGAAGAGATCGAAGCTGAGTCGCGCGGTGAAGAAGGGCGCGGGCTGCTGCGTAACGACAACCTGAATCGCTCAGTGGAAGAGCTGGAGCTTTCGGTTCGCAGCTACAACTGCCTGAAGAATGCCAACATTCAGACGATCGGCGAGCTGGTGCAGAAGACCGAAGCGGAGATGCTGAAGACCAAGAACTTCGGACGCAAGAGCCTGAACGAGATCAAGGAAATTCTGGCGCAGATGGGTCTGTCGCTGGGCATGAAGATCGACGAACAGGGCAACGCGGTTCCGGGGCCGACCAGCATTCCTCCTGCTGCAGCATTGGCGGCAAGTTATAGCCATTACGACGAAGAGGACGAGCCGCTGGATTCAGTGGATTTGCAGTTGCCGACTGAGAACGAGAATTTTTAAGACAGTGGTTAGCGGATAGTGGTCAGTGATCAGTCAGAGGCGCCAGGAAACCAACGGTTGGCTTCACACTGAAAACTAATCACTAGCCATTAAACACTGAACACTGATATCGAAAGAGAGTTTCACTATGCGCCATCGCAATGCAGGATATAAGCTCGGACGCAATACCAGCCACCGCCGCGCGCTTTTGCGCAACCTGGTTACGTCCGTTCTGGTGGAAGACCGCGTGGAGACTACCCTGACGAAGGCCAAGGCAGTTCGTCCACTGATTGAAAAGATGATCACCCTAGGCAAAAAGGGCGATCTGCACTCGCGCCGGCAGGCGCTCAGCTTTCTGATGACCGACAAGTCCGTGACGCGGCTGTTCGAAACAGTGGCGCCGCGGTACGGCGACCGTGAGGGCGGCTATCTGCGGATTATCCGCACCGGATTTCAGCAGGGCGATGGGGCCGCGAAGGCGTTCATCGAATTGCTAGGCGCCGAGAAGCAGCTCGATGCCAAGCGCCAGAAACGCGACGAAGTGAAAGCCAAGAAACGGGCCGAGCTGGAAAAGCACCTGGAAGAAGAAAAGAAGGAAGAAGAAGCAAAGGAAGCAGCCGCTTAGGACTGGCCGTCCTGGCATTCCTTTCCTGGTTCATCGCCATCGGGCGCATCCCCTCGCGGGATGCGCCCGTGTTTTTTTATGGGTTTTATGGAGCGCGAGCGAACCTTTTGCCTGACAAACCCGAATAACTGGGTGGAGAAGTTCATTGACGGACGACCGGGAAGTTTGGAAGAAGATTTCACGGGGAAATGCGGACGCGTTTGACGCGTTCTACCGGGAAAATGCGCCTCGACTTCGAGGATTTCTGCGGCAAGTCGTCGGCAATCCTCAGACAGCCGAGGATATTGCGCAAGACACGTTTACCGATATGTGGAATCGCCCCAACGGTTTTCAACCCGAGCGCGGGACGCTTCGCGGCTATTTGTTTGGAATTGCCAAAAAACAAGCCTCGGAATGGTGGCGAAAACAGCCATCCGGTACGCCGGCGGCTGAGGAGGAAAAGAGTCTGTGCCGGACAGAGTCCGCTTCCATCATGGGGGATGCGCTCAATCGGCTTCCAGAGGAACAACGAACCCTATTGTGGTTGCGTGAAGTCGAAGGGCTGTCTTATGCGGAACTGGCACTGAATCTGGAAATTCCCGTCGGCACGGTGAGATCGCGGTTGTTTGCGGCCCGGGAAGCGTTACGGAAAATTTGGTTGAGGAAACGCGTTGAAGCGTGAAGGAGGACTGTATGACCTGTGAAGAAGCAGCGGAGTTTGTCTCCGCACTTTACGACTACGAAACGATTCCGCAGGCAGCAGCCGGACATATCGGCGCGTGCGCATCGTGCCAGGAGCGGCTGAAGGAATACATCGAGATCGGCGTGGAGTTACGCCGAGTAGCGAGCATGGAATCGCTTGAAGAAGCGAGACCCCAGGCCTGGGAAAAACGCCAGGCGATTCTATCAACATGGTGGCAGAAAGGATGGGAGACGATGAGAATTCCGAGATTTGCATTTGCACTATTGCTAATGGGAATCGTAGGGCTGAGTTCCGGCCTTACCCTGGTAGGGGTCCGCGCGCACGCGCGTGAAACGATGATGATGTTGAACATTGCTTTGGAACGGGGCCAAGTGACTCCATGCGGATTGTCTTTCGAAGAAAAGGAATACTCCGACTGCGGCATGTCGTATGGCTTGAGTGACGGCATGTTGACCTACAGGATCAGGCTGCTCTCAAAAGAAAGCGACCGCGTCGAACTTGGAGTCAAGACGTATTTTGCGCAGGGCGTGCACTCGAATGAGGGAGCGGGCGAAGCCATGAAGAGTGTGCCGGAAAAGCGATTCTGGTTCGAGCCTGGGAAGACGCTGCGGATCGACGTTGACAAACTCGGACCGATCACGGTGACCGGAGAGTGGCTGGATCATGTGCCGTATTTTGCGACGATGGACCTGGAACACAATCTTGATCCCGACGCGAATCAGATTCGCATGGTCTCGCCCATTTTGCTGAAGGGCGACCGGGTTCTGTACGACACAGGAGGGGGAATCGCCACCACGGGAAGTCAGCAGGATGCGGCATTCTGGATGTATGTGCCCGGAAGCGGTCTCTACATGCTGTCTTTGTCGCCTGCGAAAAATGCGGTACAGGGCCACGTAGCTGAAAACCGGGTATCCTTTGAGATCGATGGCGAACTCTACCAGTTTGTCACGGCAGCTCCGATCATGCGGGGCGATACGGCTTGGGTGCTGCATTTGGCCGGCGCGCACAGCCCCGCGGGTGATTCAAAGCAATACTCCTTCGGAGCAGGCAATCTGAATCCCGTGATCGCCAGCGCTGAGGCAGGGAAGTGAGCGTTGCGCGAGAGGTGGGCTGGATCACGCCGAAGGGGATTCGAGAGAACGTTCTGGCCCCTGAAGCCCAATTCCATTCCCTATCCTTCGCGCACCAACTTTTTGGGCCGGAAGAGACGCATGAAGATATAGACTGCCAATTCCATTGCGATGGCGCCGCAGCAGTCGAGCAGAACGTCCCACGGGGAGCCGGTGCGGTTAGGAAGGAAGGTTTGGTGCCACTCATCGGCGCTGGCTACCAGGGCGGTTCCCAGAATCGCTAGAAACGAGTCGTGGAGGAAGCGGGAACGGGGCAGGGTTAACCACCACGCACGCAGCCAAGCGAGCCCAATTGCTCCATAGCCGATAAAGTGGCCTGACTTGCGGATCAGATGATGCAGGATCTCCCATCGATCGTCAGAGACGTGGCCGAAGATGGATTCGTAGAGCAAGCGTAGCGGGCTGCTGGTGTGATCGGAGCCCAGAGACTCCGTTGATTCCAACGCGATGAGGGCGATCCCCGCGGCAACTGGCCACCAAATGTTGAACCAGTATTTGAAGCCGCGTTGGCTACTCGACATGGTAGTTGGGCGCCTCCCGGGTGATGATCACGTCGTGGACGTGACTCTCGCGCAGGCCCGCGCCGGAGATGCGCACAAACTGCGCCTTCTCCTGGAGTTCAGCGATGGTTGCGCAGCCGACATAACCCATCCCGGAGCGCAGACCGCCGACGAGCTGGAAGACCATGGACTCGAGTGGTCCGCGGTAAGGCACGCGGCCTTCGATGCCCTCGGGAACGAATTTTGCCAGGCGATTGCCATTGGCGCGTTCGCGTTGGACTACGCCTTCGGCTCCCACTTCTGCGCTGGCCAGATCGTCGGTGCTCTGGAAGTAACGCTCGCCGGAGCCCTGACTCATGGCGGTTAACGAACCCATGCCGCGATAGCTCTTGAAACTGCGCCCTTGATAGAGGATGGTTTCACCGGGGCTCTCGTCGACGCCGGCAAAGAGCGAGCCGATCATGACTGAGCTGGCGCCTGCGGCGATGGCCTTGGTGATTTCGCCGGAGTACTTGATGCCACCGTCGGCGATCACGGGAATTCCGTGTTCGCGGGCGGCGCGGGCAGCTTCAGAGATGGCCGTGATCTGCGGCATTCCGGCGCCGGTGACCATGCGGGTGGTGCAGATGGAACCGGGTCCAATGCCAACTTTGACGGCGTCTGCGCCGGCTTCAATGATTGCCAGTGCGCCCTCGTAGGTGGCCACGTTGCCGGCCAGAATGCCAATCTCGGGAAAGCGCTGCTTGACTGCTCGGATCGCCTCGAGCACGCGCGTGGAGTGGCCGTGTGCTGAATCAATGGCCAGCACGTCAGCGCGCGCTCGAACCAGCTCAGCCGCGCGCTCAAGAAAATCGCCTGTGGCGCCGATAGCTCCGCCGACGCGCAGACGGCCCTGATCGTCCTTACTGGCGTTGGGGTATTTCAGTTTCTTCTGAATATCTTTTACGGTGATAAGGCCTTTGAGATTGTATTGATCGTCGACCACCAGCAGTTTTTCCACGCGATGCTTGTGGAGGATGAGTTCGGCCTCTTCAAGCGTGGTGCCCACGGGAACGGTGATCAGGTTCTCCTTAGTCATTACGTCGCCTATGGGGATGTCGGTGCGGGTTTCAAAGCGGAGATCGCGGTTGGTGAGGATGCCGACCAGCTTTTTGCCGCGCGTGACGGGTACGCCGGAAATCTTGTAGCGGCGCATTACATCGAGGGCGTCGCCGATCATCTGGTCAGGGCCGATGGTGACCGGGTCAACGATCATGCCGCTCTCAGAGCGCTTTACCTTGTCGACTTCGCCGGCTTGTTCAGAGATGGAAAGATTGCGGTGCACGATGCCGATGCCGCCCTGCTGGGCCATGGCGATGGCCATGCGCGATTCGGTCACAGTGTCCATGGCGGCCGAGATCAGCGGAACGTTCAGAGTGATTTTGCGGGTCAACTGGGTTTGCGTACTTGCCTGGACGGGGACAATGTCGCTCAAGGCCGGCACCAACAACACGTCGTCAAAGGTGAGTGCTTCAGGTAATTTTTCGGTCAGCATATGTTTTGATGCGCCTGGCAGGCCAGGAACTCGGGTCCCCGGCGTGGCAGGCGCTTCGTTCTATTGTAGCGGAGACGGGAGGCTCCGCACCGCTTGCCACGGCATGGCCGGTCTACAATGGCTCTTGGCAAAGCGAGGGGTGAACCGATGCACGAAGAGATGACATCGCTGGAACGATGCTGGGCAACGATACGGTATGAACCTCACGACAGGGTTCCGGTGGACCTGCACAACTTTATGATGACGGTCGCGGGACTTGAGCTGCCGCCCAAGACGATCTTCCAGGACGGGCAGTTGCTGGGAGAGGCGCAGGTGGCCGCGTGGAAGCGGTATGGGCACGATCTGTTGCTAATTGAGAATGGAACTGGGGCATTGGCTGAGGCTTGCGGGTGCGAGGTGGTTTATCTGCCGGGCAGCGCGCCGATTATTGAAAAGCCGCTGCTGAAGAGCCTTGCGGAGGTTTCGAGTCTCAAGAAGCCTGATCCATGGAATTCTCCGTTGACAAGGGCCACGCTGAATGCGACGCGGTACGTGCTCGACGAGATCGGCGACCGGGCTTTCGTGCTCGGACGGGCCGACCAGGGACCATTCGACCTGGCTTGCCTGATTGCCGGGCCGGTGAATTTGATGACGGAGATGGCGGCGGGCGAGAGCGATGAGCAAATTTTCGAACTGCTGGAGTATGCGAGCGACTGTTTCATTCTTTATGCGCAGATCTTCAAGGAGATGGGATGCCCCGGGACTTCACTGGGTGAGGCGCAGGCTTCTCCGGATGTGATTTCGCCGAAGATGTTTGAGAAGTATTGTCTGCCTTATGGGAAAAAGGTGGTGAGCGCGCTACAGAGCGACGAATTTGCTGTTGCTTACCATACGTGCGGCAACACTACGAAGATTATCGGGGGGATGGCGGAGACGGAGGCAAAGATACTGGAGTTCGATTACAAGTGCGACAAGGCTGCGGCCAAGCGGGCGACGGCGGGAAAGACTACGCTGCTGGGTCCCATCGATCCCAGCGGAGTTTTGCATGAGGGTTCGGTTGAGGACGTGGAGAAGGCTTGCCGCGAGGCGATTGAGGTGCTTGCGCCGGGCGGCGGATTTATCCTCGGGCCGGGATGCGCTCTGCCGGCTACTACGCCGGCGGCAAATATCGACAAGCTGGTGGAGTGCGCTAAAGTTTACGGGAAATACTGAACAAAAGAAATAGCTAAATCCTACCCGACGCTTTTCCTCACACACCCACCGGGAATGGTTTGGGGCTGGACTCGTCGGTGTTTGCGCCGCCGGAGCGCCAGCGCTCGAAGCGGCCTTGCAGCAGGCTCATCAGGCCGGTGTACCAGTAACCGATGACAAAGAGAATCAGGAATGGCGCGGTGAAGTAGTTATGGTTTGAGAAGGTGTAGAGAATGGCGATGAAAAAATATGCGCCCAGCAGCATCTCAATCCACGGAGCCAGCAGCAGGCGCTTGCGATACTTGGCGGCCTGGGATTTTTCACCCCTTTTGGCTACGCGGTATTTGGGAGTACGCACAAAGGGACTCTTGAGACCGAAGAGCGCTTCCATTACCGCCTTGGTATTGGTGACGGTGAGGCCGATGCCGAGGGCCATCAGGAAGGGCAGATAGAGAAAGGTTTTCAGCCAGGTTTTTGGGAAAAGCTCGCGCTCGCTAGCCAGGTAAAAGAAGGCGATGGAGAAGCTGGAGGCGGTGAAGAGTGGGAAATCGATTAGAAGCATCTGGAACCATCCCTGATAGAAGCGGCAGATCATGGCCGGCATGAGCAGTACGGACATGATGACCATCAGCGGATAACTGAGGTTGGCCGTGAGGTGATAGACGGCTTCGACCTTGATGCGGCGCGGGACGTGCGCCTTGAAGATGAGGGGCAGGACTTTGATGCTGGTCTGGATGAGCCCCTTGGCCCAGCGCGCCTGCTGCGTCTTGAAAGCGGTCATTTCGATGGGCAGCTCGGAAGGGCACTCGACCTCAGGCAAATATTTAAACCTCCACCCGGCCAGTTGCGAGCGGTAGCTGAGGTCAGTGTCTTCAGTGAGTGTGTCGTGCTGCCAGCCGCCGCCGTCGACGATGGCCTGGATGCGCCACATGCCGGCGGTGCCGTTGAAGTTGAAGTAGTCGCCGGTACGGACGCGTGCGCCATGCTCAATGACAAAGTGGCCGTCGAGGAGGATGGCCTCGATCTGGGTTAGCATGCTGTAGTCGCGGTTCATGTGCGCCCAGCGCGTCTGCACCATGCCGATCTCCGGCTCGGCGAAGTGGTGGATCACCTTCATGAGCCAGTCGGGCGGAGGGACAAAATCGGCGTCGAATATGGCTACGAACTCGCCTTTTGCCACCTTGAGTCCGGCATCGAGAGCGCCGGCCTTGAAACCATGACGGTTGGTGCGGTGTATGTAAACGATGGGATGGCCCAGTGCGGCGAAGCGCTCGACAATGCCCGCGGCAACTTCCTGGGTCTCGTCAGTCGAGTCGTCGAGGACCTGAATTTCGAGTTTTTCGCGCGGGTATTCGATGGCGCAGATGGCATCGATGAGGCGGTCAATGACGAACTGTTCGTTGAAGATGGGAAGTTGGATGGTGACGCGGGGCAACTCTTCAAAGTGCCGGGGCGGGTCAGGGTGATAGTTTTTGCGGTACTTGAAGTAGAGGTAACACATGGTGTAGCGGTGGATGCCGTAGATCGAAAGGATGATCATCACCGCGAAGTAAGGCAGCAGTACCGCGGCGTCAAATAAGTTCCAGTGGTAAAGGCCCTTGAAGGTCTGGTCGGTGGATTGCAATGTCTTCCAATAGTGGAGCAGGCCGTTCTGGGGGGCAAAGAACAGGAAGGCGGCGATGCGCGACGGCAGGCCACCGGGGAGGCTCCGAAGAAGGCTGGAAACGGGATTCAGGTTGGTCACAAGCGCAGTGAGCAGAGCAATCCTCCACGACCGGGATACCGTCCATTGTATGCGAAGGGGCCATTTTTTAAATGCCTGGTAAAGCGCCCCGAATTGAAGAGTAGGGCCATATATGAAATTTTGCACATTTGCCTTGTGCTACCCTGCAGGCATACTGTTTTCTGTCAGTTGGAGAACGCACATGACCACGCATTCCGCTTCGCCGATAGTTGCCGCCGCGGGTGGGAGTTTTCTGCTTGAACCCCGCACGCCTCCCGAAGTCTTTACCCCTGAAGACTTGAACGAGGAGCAGCGGCAGATTGCCGCTACGGTAGCGCAGTTTGCCCGTGAGGAGATTTTGCCCAGGGCTGCCGCGATCGAGGCCAAAGAGCCGGGGGTGATGGCGGAGATGATCAGGAAGGCCGGCAAATTGGGCTTTGCTTCGGTCGATGTTCCGGAAGAGTACGGCGGGATGGGGATGGACAAAACCGCATCCACGCTGGTTACCGACCACATCGCGGTGCTGGCGAGTTTTTCGACGGCCTTTAGCGCGCACATCGGAATCGCTACGCTGCCGCTGATCTGGTATGGCACCGAGGAGCAGAAGCGGCGCTACCTGCCCAAGCTGGCTTCAGGGGAGTGGATTGGATCGTACGGGCTCTCGGAGGCTAGTTCGGGATCGGATGCGATGAATATTCGTACCCGCGCTACGCTCTCGGCCGATGGCAGTACATACACGCTGAATGGCGAGAAGATGTGGATCACCAACTGCGGGATCGCGAGTTTGTACACGGTTTTTGCCAAAATCGATGGGGAGAAGTTTTCAGCATTTCTGGTGGAACGGGATACGCCGGGACTGACTGTGGGCGCGGAGGAACATAAGCTGGGCATTCATGGCTCGTCGACCTGCCCGCTGGTGCTGGATGGGTGCAAGATTCCCGCGGACAATCTGTTGGGCGAGGCCGGCAAAGGGCATCACATTGCTTTTAACGTCTTGAATGTCGGGCGGTTCAAGTTGGGCGTGGCCTGCGTAGGCGGGGCCCGGCATGCACTGGCACACATGATCAAGTATGCCAAGGAGCGGCGCGCATTCGGCAAGTCGATTGCGGAGTTTGGTTTGATTCAGCGGAAGATTTCTTCGAGCACCGCGCGCCTTTATGCGGCTGAAAGTATGGCCTACCGGACGGCGGGGATGATCGATGCGAGCTTGGCGCAGATGAGCGAAGAACAGGCCAAGTCGCCGCGGGAGACGCAGAAGCGCATCGAGGAGTTCGCCGTGGAGTGCTCTATTCTGAAGGTTTACGGATCGGAGATGCTGACGCTGGTGGCGGACGAGCTGGTTGCTACGATGGGGGGGTATGGGTATGTGGAGGAGTATCCGGCGGAGCGCTACTACAGGGACGCGAGGATCAACCGGATCTTTGAAGGGACGAATGAGATTAACCGGATGATCATTACCGGATGGCTGATGAAACGGGCACTGAGCGGGCAGCTTCGGCTGCTGGGAGCGATCAAGAAATTGATGGACGAGGTGACGCAGACGCCATCGTTCGACGCGGGGGCGGATACGGGCGAGGTGCTGGCGCGGGAGGGTGAGGCGCTGGCGGCGGTGAAAAGGATGGCGCTGTTTGCAGCCGGAGTGGCAAGCCAGCGGTTTATGACCGGGTTGCAGGAGCAGCAGGAGGTGATGGCCGACCTAGCCGATATCATTACGCAGGTTTATGCGTTGGAGTCGGCGCTGCTGCGGGCGCGGAAGATGGCGGAGAGCAGACACAACGCGGCTGAGGCTGTCGCAGCAATGACGGGACTGCTGGCGGACGAGAGTATGGGAGTGGCTGAGCAGGCGGCAAGGCGAGTGCTTGCGGCTTGCGGTGAGGGCGATATGCTACGGACGCAGTTGGCTATCCTGCGGAGGCTGGCGCGGTTCATGCCGGGCGATGCGGTGGGAATGAGCCGGACCGTGGCGCTCCACGCGATTGAGCTGGAACGGTACCCGGTGTGAAGAGGCAGGGACGAGGGAATAGGGAATAGAGAATAGCCGCACTGCTACCGTGCGGATGCTCGGATCTATCTGATTTGTGCTTTTACTTCAGGGTAGTTCTTTCACTACTAGATTCTTGAATTCGATTTGATAGCCTTCGGCTTCGAGGCCGATATATCCCTTTTCCACGTCGTTATGGATTGTGTTCACCACTTCGCCGTTGACTGCCAGAGCGCAGGTGTTGGCTACGCAGCGAATATCGTAGGCATTCCATTCGCCGGGGGGATTTAGACGGTTCTCCGTCATGTTCTTTAGTTCATTGAAGTGCGTCAATTTACCGTCAATCATCGTCCAGCCAAAAATATAACCGCCATTGAGCGCGGTTTGTGCCTGGTGCCAAATGGACCCGTCCATGTTGTTGCGGAAAAAGACGCCGCTGTTGTATGCGGGAGACCCCGGCAATTTCGTGAAGCGCCACTTGACGTGGAAGGTGAAGTCACGGAATTCCCGGTTGAAGCGGAGCCATTCGTGGCCGCCGTTCCCGTCACAAACAATGATTCGTTTGGATGGGTCGATATGCCATTGCGCCACATTGCTTACGGGGTGATCGGGCGGAATGGCGACACGCGTCCATGCATCCTGATACTTTTCGGGGAACAGGTTTATGGTTTGCGAGAATGCGGGCAGGGCAACGATCAATAGAGCGAACAATACCAGTTTGCGAGCTATTGACGTAAGTAATTCAGGAGTTGCGAATTCATTCTCGGCAAAAATGCGATATTTCAACATGGTTTTACATCCCCCTTCCAGCACTAAGAACTTAAGGATCTTCTTCAAACAGCTAATCTATCATGAACAGCGCATCATAAGCAGAAGCTGATTCGTAATCGAATGCCGATCGTTTTTCGACCTTTCCCTCGGTGGTTAAAGCCACCAGTTCCTCTGCCTTGTCAGCGACATGGCTAAAGTCGTCCCCTTTCAAAACCAGATGAAGAAACAGGCTCTAACTTTCAACGCCTGACCGCCGGGATTGCTTATGCTTTCCAGAACGCGGTCCAGTGAGTGGCTGAATTATCGACCAGCACGAGATCGTTTTCGCTGTGTGAGTGGGCGCCTTCGATATGGGTGAAATGGAAATGGCTGGCTAGACTTGTGGGCAGAGAAATCTGTTCGGGCATGGGGCCTGATTCACGCTCAAACTTCAGTCGCCAACCCTGGCCGTGATCGAGGGGCTCGAGGCGCAGGTTGAGACGGCCGAAGCGCGTGGGCGTTGCAGTGAGGATATATTCCTTCCGCGGCGCGAGTTCGCCGTTGGTGATGCCGGCAAGCAGGCGCAGGTGGGATGCATCTTCAAGCGCAAGCATGTGGCGTGTGTAGCGGATGCACTCCGCGCTGGCCCAGTTGTGGGGCATATCTCCAACATACGAACCTACCAGCGCATTCTGGAGCGGCTGCTCCTCGCGCCAGCAATACTGCGGACTGGCATGGTTGAGAAATCCGATGAAGGTATCGTGGGCGGCCTGCTTAATGCCGAGCCATAAGTAAACTTCCGCAACAAAGGCGGAGTTATAGGCCCATACGGCTTCATGCTGAGCCCAGCCGGTTTCTGCGGGAATATCTTCTTTAGTCACAGCCTGCATAAGTTTCACATGACCTTGCACGATAGGATGCTGCGGAGGGAAGATGAGGCCGGGGAAAGTGGCATGAGAAAATGCCCACTGCGCGGATTGCGGACGCGGTCTGTCCCAGGGATCGGGCAACTCCCATAGAGGGTCGTTCTTCAATAACGTGGGCAGAAATTCGAATCCGCTTTCGTGGCGGCGCATCTCTTGGGGCGCGGCTTTGAAGAATGCGGCTTCCAATTCGCTAAACAGCGCGCGCGCGTCCTTGAGGCTGCCCATTTTTTGTTGTTCGCCTGCGCGTGCAATGGCTTTAAGACCGAACATTACCAAGAGCGTATTGGCGAACTCGTCGCGGTCCCCGCCGATGCCACCATCGGAGTTGCCCTTCGGCAGCAGACCATAGCGTCCCAGGGCGGAGTCCTCTTGCTTTGCGCGGACTTGCAACGATCGCAAGAAGGCGATAGCGTGCACCACCTGCGGCTCGAGTTCATGCAGGAGCGACCAATCCTGGCCCAACTCGCACTGGCGGACAAGCGCATACAAGGGAATGCCGGTATCCTTCCAGTGACCCAGGCCGGCGGCGCCGATGAGCTGGCCGGTGCTCTGTTGCCGGGTCCACATGGTGCGCAGTCCTTCCTCGGCATCCTTGTCATAGCCCAGGTAGCGAGCGGCTTCGAGGATGAAATTTCCGTCCGCCATCCATAGGCCGCGGTAGCAGGTGGGTCCGACCTGAAAAGTGATCTTGCCGTCGTGAACTTCGCGAGCCTGCAAAATGTTGCGCGCGCAGGCCTGGACGAATTCGCCTTGACGGCCCGGCACCGAGATGGCAACGGGTGAATGAGTTGCGGACCAGGAGTTCCAGAATGCGCAGCAGCCCTCGTAGCGGTCGTCGGGATCGGAAAGGCCAACGATGATCTGTTCGGTTTTCTGATTGGCCAAAGGAAGGCGGAAGAAGGCGCGATAGGGATTGGCCTTGGAGGCCTGGCCGCGATGAAGCGCCAGTTTTTGCGAGCAATCGGTCTCGCCGTCGAGCATGTTGCTAGTGCCGGGCTCCTGCGATCCGTCTCCATTGACCTTGCCCACCAGCAGAACCTCACGCGATTTGCGGTGCAGCACGGTGAAGTAACCGCTTTTGGATTCGAAGTCGAATTTCTCTAAGGAGTCGATTGTGATCATAGGTTCGATGCTTACCGATTCGCTGGAGCGGGAGGTGACTTCGACGATCACGTTGTCGACGCGGCCTTCACCGGTCAAGTTGGTGGCAAAGGTGGTGAGAAGGACGGAGATGTCGGGGTACTCGAGGGCGGTGCGGACGATGGGCATGGTGGGGCTTTCGAGCTGCTGCCCCGACACTTCGGGAGCCTGCATGCCATTGAGTGCAAATCCGATCTTCAACGGAAAGTAATTGATGGAGGCTGCTGTCGAGTATCCGTAGAGCAACTCGCCTGCCTGGTTAACCAGACTCTTGTATGGATCGTCGGGGAAGCAAAAGGCGGTTTGGCGCTGGGCCGGGGCGTAACGGAAATCGATGGCGGAGGCGGCGTGGGGCTCGGCCTTGGGGTGCGTGGGAGGCGGAGTTACCGGGGGTTGCTGGGCTTCCAAAGCGGGGACGGGCGACGTCGCCAAAGCAGTGCCAGTGGCCAGAACGCCGCCTAGGAAATCTCTGCGATTGATGCGGGTCATGGGAAGGTTTATATGCTGGCGCGGCCGGGTGTGTCAATTTGAATATTCGCAGGTATTCGTCGTATGGAAGTTGCGAATGACGACGCCAGCCGGTTGTTGGCTAATGTGAATCCCAGGTCTCAAAATCGAGACCTGGGGCACCCGGCTTTTGTTGGATGGGGAATGATCAAAAGCAACCGCAGGTCTTTCGACTCCGCTCAGGATGACAGTCTTGCGGGGCGAATGGATGAAGCTTTTCAAGCAAACGGCCCGCTTCTCGTTGAGGAGCGGGCCGTTTTGTTTGTATTGCTAGGGGTTATGCCTTGGCACTGGTTAAAGCGCCGAGATCGGCGGCTAGTTTTTCGGTGCTGAAGGCTTCGATCAGATCGCCGGCTTTTAGGTCGGTGAAGCCGGAGAGGCCGATGCCGCACTCCATGCCGTTGGTGACTTCTTTGGCGTCGTCTTTGAAGCGCTTTAGGGAACTGATCTTGCCTTTGAAGAGCTGCTCTTCGCCACGCATGACCTTTACTTCAGCATCGCGGCGGATGACTCCGTCCTGGACGCGGCAGCCGGCGATGGTGCCCACCTTGGGAATTTTGAAGATGTTGAGAACTTCGGCGCGGCCGAGGTAGTTTTCTTTGAAAGTGGGATCGAGTAGGCCCATCATGGCCAGACGGATTTCATCCGCAAGCTCGTAGATGATGGAGTGGAGGCGGATCTGGATGCCTTCCTGCTGGGCCAGCTCGGCGGCTTTGCGCTCAGGGCGGACGTTGAAGCCGATGATGATGGTGTTGGAGGCGGTGGCCAGAAGGACATCGCTCTCAGTGATGGAACCTACGCCGGAGTGGATGACCTGGATGCGCACTTTCTCGGTGGACATGCGGGTGAGCGAGTCGGCGAGAACTTCGACGGAGCCGGTGACGTCGCCCTTGATGATGAGGGGCAGGTCTTTGACACCGGCGGTGCGAATCTGCTCGGCCAGGCCTTCGAGAGAGACGCGGGAGCTCTTGGCGAGCTGAGCGTCGCGCTCCTTCATCTTGCGGTACTGGGCGATTCCCTTGGCCTTGTCGCGGTCAGCGACGACGAGGAATGTGTCGCCGGAGTCGGGCATGGATTCGAGGCCGAGGACTTCAACAGGGGTGGATGGGCCGGCTTCTTCAATGGCGCGGCCGCGGTCGTCGAACATGGCGCGGACCTTGCCGAAGGTGTTGCCGACAATGTAGCTGTCGTTGAGGTGGAGGGTGCCGTCCTGCACGAGGACGGTGGCGACGGCGCCGCGGCCGCGATCGAGCTTGGCCTCAATGACGGAGCCGACGGCCTTGCGTCCGGGAGTGGCCTTGGGGGCGCGGATGTCGGAGACCAGGCAGATCATTTCGAGGAGCAGGTCGAGGTTGATGCGTTTCTTGGCGGAGACTTCGACGAAGACTGTGCCTTCCTGACCGGCGCCGGCCCACTCTTCAGGGATGAGTCCGCGGTCGGCTAGCTGCTTTTTGACGCGGTCGGGGTTGGCTTCAGGCTTGTCGATTTTGTTGACGGCGACGATGATGGGGACGTTGGCGGCCTTGGCGTGGTCGATGGCCTCGAGGGTCTGAGGCATGACGCCGTCGTCGGCGGCGACCACGATGACGACGATATCTGTGACCTTTGCGCCGCGAGCACGCATGCGGGTGAAGGCTTCGTGGCCGGGGGTGTCGAGGAAGACGATCTCGCGGCCCGAGGCGGGAGAACCTTCCTTTGTGAACTTCACCTTATAAGCGCCGATGTGCTGGGTGATGCCGCCGGCTTCGCCTTCGGCAACGTGGGTTTCCCGAATGTTGTCGAGCAGGGAGGTCTTGCCGTGATCGACGTGGCCCATGACGGTGACGACAGGGGAGCGCGGGACTTCAAGCTCGCCGGTGTTTTCAGCTTCTAGGACTTCTTCGATGGCCTGGTTGGCGATTTCTTCTTCGTAGCTGATGACGGTGGCGGCGGCGCCGAACTTGGCGGCGACGTCCTTGACCATCTCAGCGTCGAGGGACTGATTGACGGTGACGAAGATGCCGCTCATGAGCAGCGTGGCGATGAGGTCCTTGGCGCGGACTTCGAGTTTTTCGGCCAGGTCCTTTACGCTGATGCCCTCAGTAACGGTGATTTCACGGGTGATAGGAAGGGGCTCGCCGCCGTATTGAACTCCACTATAGCGTGGCGGCGGAACAAAGCCCTTCATCGGGCCTTCCTTGGTTTTGGGGTACTGCGGACGGCCACCGCGACCACGGGAAGGGGCACGCTGCGGACGCGGAGCTTCACCGGTGGGTGGCGCGCCGCCGCCCGGACGCGGGGGTCCTCCGAAACCGCCGGGGCGTGGCGCAAAGCCGGGGCGCGCGCCGAAACCAGGACGTGCACCGGGAGCCGAAGGGCCACCGGGCCCGGCGTAACCGCCTGTGGTGCTGCGAGTGGGATGCTTGGGACGCGGGCCGCCAGCGAATTGGCCGGGTGCGGAAGGGCTACCGGCGCGTTGGTAGCTGCCGGGGCCGCTCGGTGGTCTGCGGTCAAAGATGGGCTTGCCACGCTGGAGGCCGCCGGCGGCTGCAACTGGAGCGTTTGGATCAACAGGGGGCGCGGTGTAGACCGGGCGGGGTCCGGTTTGGGGCATGACCATTCGGCGGACTGGCCGCACAGGAGTGGTAGAAGGGGTTTGTGTGTGTCCCTTGGTGCGACCCGCCGAGGTGCGCACAGCAGCGGCTGAGGATTCGGCTGCAACCGTGGGGACTGTTTCTTCAGCAGCCAGCGCGGAGGATTCGGCGGCGGGCGGTGGGGCAATTGCCACGGGTTCAATGGCAGCAGGCGCTGCGGCTGCCGGCTGCTCCACTGCGGGAGGATGTTCTTTGCGCTTGGTGGGAACCACGGGAGGTGCGGCAGCGGTTGCGGCGGTCGCAACGGGCGGCTTGACGACGACGGTGACCGGGGGCGGAGCGACCACGACTACCGGACGTTGCGCGGCGATAGAGCCTGCCGGAGCCTTGGCGACCACAGGACCGGCGGGCGGTTTGGAGGCAATGGCCGGTGTAACCGGAGGTGCAGCGACAACCGCCGAGGCGGCTCGCGGCTGGGGAACGATTTTTCGCGGAGCAGGACGGGCCGGGGCTGCGATTGGAGGCTCGGCGACGACCGGAGCTTTGGCCGCGGGCACTGGATGGGCTGGTGCGGCGGGAACTGTCTTGGCCTTCTCCGCAGCGACGACCGTTGCGCGGGGCACACGGCCGAGGCGCGTGTCTTCTTCCTCTTTCCTCTTGGCCTGGATGGCCTTGAGCACGTCGCCGGGCTTGGAGATATGCGAGAGATCGATTTTGGGCGTAATAGCCTGGGGTGTGCGCGATGCGGCAGCGCTGTGGGCGGCAGACTTCGCCGCGGTTCCACGCTCAATGTGCGCGCGAACTTTTGCGGCCTCGTCCTCTTCCAGCGAACTGGAGTGGGTCTTGCCGCTTGCCAGGCCGAGTTCCGCCAATACATCAAGAATCTGCCGACTCTTGACTTCCATCTCGCGCGCGAGATCGTTGATACGAACCTTACTCATCCGCCTCTTTTCGAATTGTGCTACCCACGGCCCTTAGATGCTCATAGCTACTCCATGGCAATGGTTGCGTTTGTAACTTCTCTTGTTGCCCGATTGGCTTTGAAGAGCGCGGCGCGGGTTAGGCGTCGAACGCTCAAAGCCGCCTGCAATTACTCATTTTCGCTTCCAGATTCGTCCGCGTCGGGAACGTCTTCAACAGCCAGTTCCTCAGCGGTGATTCCTTCCGATTCCGCGTCCGCCTCAGCATCAAGGTCCTCGGCAGAAAGGATTTCTTCTTCCTCGGCTGCCTGCGTGCTTTCCGCTTCTTCAATAACATCGGCGGCGTTTTCGGTCTCGGCTTCCGATTCATCCACAACGGCGGAAGCGTCTTCGATCTCCGCTTCGCCGAGCTTTTTAACGGCTGACTGAATGGTCACTTCGCCGGCATTCTCAGCGGCGTCCGCTTCGGCATGCTCGGCATCGATCGATTCGGCTTCGGCTGCCTGGGGCACGTGGCCTTCTTCGCCTTCTTCAAAGTGGCCGAAGTAGTGGCGTACGGCGACGCTGATTTTTTCCAGGGTCTTTTCGCCGATGCCGGGAATCTCTTCGAGTTGCTCGGGGGTCATGTCGGCCAGGGCCTCGACGGTGGTGATGCCGGCGGCGATCAGCTTCTGGACTACGCCGGGGGCCAGCTCGGAGACCTGCTCGATGGGCGTGGTGGGTCCGCCGGAGAGAGCCTGCATCTGCTCCTCAACCTCCTGGCGCTTCTCCTCTTCGCTCTTGATGTCAATCTTCCAGCCCAGCAGCTTGGCGGCCAGGCGTACATTCTGGCCTTTCTTACCGATAGCGAGCGAGAGTTGCGTATCGTCGACGATGACTTCGAGCTGCTTATCCGTCAGGTCGGTGATGGAGACGCGGCTGACCTTGGCCGGCTGCAGGGCCTTCTCAGCGAAAGTGGTGATCTCGTCGGAGTACTCAATGATGTCGATTTTTTCGCCGCGCAGCTCACGGATGATGGATTGCACGCGCATGCCCTTCATGCCGACACAGGCGCCCACGGGATCAACGTCCTTGTCGCGGCTCTGGACGGCAATCTTGGTGCGCTCGCCTGCTTCGCGGGCAATGGCCCTGATTACGACAGTACTGTCGTAGATCTCAGGGACTTCAGACTGAAAGAGATTTGAGACCAGCTCAGGGGCGGCGCGAGAGACGATGACTTGCGGGCCCTTGGCGGCGCGGTCAACCTTGAGGAGAACCACGCGGACGCGCTCGCCGATGGAGAACTGCTCCAGGCGGGACTGCTCGCGGCGGGGGCAGTGGGCCTCAGCCTTGCCCAGGTCATAGATGATGTCCTGGCCCTCAATGCGCTTGACAGTGGCGTTGAGGATTTCCTTTTCGCGGTGCGCGTATTCGTTGAAGACGGTGTCGCGCTCAGCTTCGCGGACCTTCTGGAAGATGACCTGCTTGGCCAACTGTGCGGCGATGCGACCCAGAGGAGTCGTATCGCGATAGAGGCGGATCTCGCTACCCACCTCGACGCCGGGAGCAAGTTCGCTGGCTTCGGAGACCGTGATCTGGTTAAGCGGGTCTTCGATCTCGGCGTCGTCGGGCACTACGGTCTTGTAGATGTAGGCCTGAATTTCGCCGGTCTCTTTGTTCAGCTCGCCGCGCATGTTCTCCTGGGTCTTGTAGAACTTACGCGTGGCCAGGGCGATGGCTTCTTCGACCGCGCCAACAACGATGGCGGGTTCGATGCCCTTTTCCTGGCTCAGGAGCTCGATTGTCTGGTACAAAACGCTAGCCATATTCTGGTTGCTCTCTCTACTTCTTCAGATTTCTGGTACCAGCTGCGCTTTTTCAATGTTTGCGAGCGCAATCTCTACCGTGCTTACACCGGCCTTCCGGCTCTTGCTGTTCTGCTTGACCGCGGCGAGATCGAGCATAATAACTTCGCCATTTTCTTCCGGTTGGAAAGCTACCAGCCTTCCCTGCCAGTGCCGGTTGTTGCGGATGGGCTCAAAGGTCTGCACTTTGACCAGATTGCCCACAAACCGCTCGAAATCTTCCTTGCGGCTCAACTTGCGGTCGAGACCGGGAGAGCTGGCCTCAAGCGTGTACTCCGCGCCGGGGACCAGATCTTCCACGTCCAGCAAAACACCAAAGTCGCGGCTGAAGGCGGCACAATCCTCGTGGGTGATGCCGCTCAACTGCTCGACGCTCAGCCTGCCCTCCACCAACCGCTCCGGAAGGCCCTCGGCGCCGGCTTCAATGGCTGTCTTCAGCTTTGCCCGGCCCTCGGCGTTTTTCTCGAGGAAGATGCGGAGGGTACGCTCCTTCGCCGGGCCAATGAACTCGATATCCACCAGGTCCAAGCCATGTGAGGCGGCTACCCTTGCCGCTGCCGATCGGATTTCTTCCAGCTTCAGCGCCATCGTTCCTTCATCCCGGCGAGCAAAATCGCTCGATGGGGACACGTTGCTAAACCGCTCATTTTGCGGCAATTCCTGGAGTACAGGACCGGGGTTTTGCCGCAAATAAAAAGTGGGCTATGAGCCCACTCATCTCTCCGCCAGCCGGTGCGAACACGGCAAACCATGGCGGACAAATTCGTCTGCATACTCAGCATACGACTAAATGGGGCAAATTTCAATGGGGAAGTGGGCAAGGCCCCTAGAACACCGGTTCGGTTAGGAACGACGGAAGCGGGAGGCACAAGGAGCCCCGGTGCTAGACTTGGGCTTATCTATGGCCGTTTCAAATTCTTCGCACTCGCATCATTCGTCTTTGGCTGGCTCCACTGTTTCTGAGGCGCGAACCGCTCTGCTGAAACGGGCTGCTCGCGACGCGATGGACTACCTGGAGGGCGTGGATGCGCGCTCGGTTGGGCCTTCGCCCGAGGCAGTTGCGGCGCTGAGTGCGCTGCGAGGACCGTTGCCGCCGGGACCGACGAGTGCGGAAGCGGTTCTGCATTTGCTGCATGAGTATGGATCGCCGGCTACGGTGGCTAAAAATAATGGCCGGTTCTTTGGGTTTGTGAACGGCGGGTGCCTTCCGGCGGCGTTGGCGGCTAGCTGGATGGTCAGCGCCTGGGATCAAAATGCGGCGTTTTATGTGCAGTCGCCGACGGCGATTGAGTTGGAGGCGACGGCGCTCGAGTGGGTGCGGGAGCTGATGGGTTTGCCGGAAGGAACCGGTGGGGCGGTGGTTACAGGGGCCACGATGGCCAACTTTACCGCTCTGGCCGCGGCGCGGCATGCATTGCTGGAGCGCGCGGAATGGGACGTGGAAGCCGACGGGCTATTCGGCGCGCCGCCGATTACGGTGGTGGTGGGCGAAGAGGTTCATGCTTCAGTGCTGAAGGCGCTTACCTTGCTGGGGTTGGGACGGAACCGCGTGGTTCGCGTACCGGTGGATGGGCAGGGACGAATTAGGGCGGATGCGCTGCCGCGTCTGGACTCGAAGACGATTCTTTGTTTGCAGGCGGGGAATGTGAATACCGGGGCCTATGATGCGGCTGCCGCGATTTGCCCGGCGGCGCGGGAGGCCGGAGCCTGGATTCACGTGGATGGGGCCTTCGGATTGTGGGCGGCGGCTTCGCCTGAATACCGGAAGCTGACCAAGGGCTTTGAGCTGGCCGACTCGTGGGCTACGGATGGGCACAAGTGGCCGAATATCGGCTACGACTGCGGCATTGCCATGGTGCGTGATCCGGGGCAACTGCGGGCGGCGATGCAGATTCATGCTTCGTACCTGGACCTGGGAGAACATCGCGAGCCTTCGGACTACAATCCGGAGCTTTCGCGGCGGGCGCGCGGGGTAGAGTTGTGGGCCGGACTGCGCTCGCTGGGACGGTCAGGGATCGCGGAGATTGTGGAGCGGACTTCAGGCCACGCGCGGCGATTTGCAGCAGGGCTCAAGGCGGCGGGATTCCAGGTGCTGAACGAGGTGGTCATCAACCAGGTGCTGGTCTCGTTCGGTTCAGCGGAGAAGACGCTGCGAACGATTGCGAGGCTACAGGCTGAGGGGACTTGCTGGTGCGGGTCGACGGTGTGGCAGGGGAAAACGGCGATGCGGATCAGCGTCTCTTCATGGGCGACGACCAAGGAAGACGTGGAGCGGAGCCTTGCGGCGATGATAAAGGCCGCGGAAGAGTAATTGTGGGTTGTAAAGTTTGACGAACATTATCAATTTTGCTTAATCTAAGTCGTCCCATGTGTCATTGCATTAGAGATACCCTATTTGGGGGATACAGCTTCAGGGGTAGTGCGGCTGAATATCGGTACAAAGCAATCTGAAAATCGTATATAGCATTCATGATAAGCAAACTCAAGCGGAGCGATCTGTTGCGGCTCGCCATCACTATGGTTGCGGCGGTATGCGCCATGCTGGTGATTTCCCTGCTCGAAATCGGCATCCTGCTCAGATCGGCTCAGAGCAAGCTGGGCCAGGACGACGTGCAATTGCTGAATGAGGCTGGCTCCATTCTGGACGAGTCGGACGCGGTGCTGACGGCCATGAATGCGTCAAGAGGCCCCTTCTGTTCAGATGCTGAAATCACCTACTTTCGAAAGTTGATCTTCGATTCGGAGTATTTGCGGGACGCGGGGAGAATGCGCAACGGAAGAATTGAGTGCTCCACGGCGCTGGGCAGGGAGAATCTTCCCGGAACGGAGTTCAAGCCCGTCGCCTCACTGCCGGACGGATCACTGTTCTATAGAGACATTTCTCCGTACCAGAGCCACGACGAGCATACGTTCGGCAAGCAGTTAGGCGAATCCTACTTGGTATTGGATCCGCGCGAGATCAGGAGGGTGGACTCGATCAACCCGAACAGGTCAGTGACCATCGTGGACACTATCCATCATCATCTCTATCTCTACTATCCGGGACGCAACCTGCCTTTGAACGCTGGAGTGGTGACTGACAGGAACTGGCAGGGGAAAGCAGGCAACCTGCTGGTGGCTACTGAATGCGATGCCTTACGTCCGGTTTGCGTGACGACTTATATCGCCATTCCAGCTTTATTGAATGCCTGGCGCGGCCAGCTCATCGGATTCACAATGTTAGGTGGAATCATTGGCGCGCTTCTGGGTCTTGTTTGCTCACTCTATTACGGGCGCAGCCGGAGCATGGTGAATCAACTTCGCCGGGCAATTGCCAGAGATCAGTTGCGAGTGGCCTATCAGCCAATCGTGAATCTGGCCAGCCGGAAGATTGTTGGGGCTGAGGCGCTGGTGAGCTGGACCGATGAAGAAGGCTTTACGATTGGCCCGGACGTTTTCGTCAAACTTGCGGAGGAGCGGGGCTTTGTGGGCGCCATTACGGAACTGGTGGTTCGTCATGCTCTGAAGGAATTCAAAGAGATTCTTCGCAGCAGGAGTAATTTTCGACTGAGCATCAACGTGACGGCCGCAGACCTGTCCGATCCAAAGTTTATACCCATGCTAGTTAGAACAGTCGATGAGGCGGGGGTCCCGGCGCGGAGCCTGGCGATCGAGATTACCGAGAGCAGCACAGCGCGCGGTGAAATTGCGATGGAGACGATTTTTCAACTGCGCCAGGAGGGTTATAGCGTTCACATTGACGACTTCGGCACCGGCTATTCGAGCCTGGCCTATCTGCACGAGCTTTCCATCGACGCCATTAAGATCGATATCGCATTTACCCAGGCGATCGGTACAGGATCGGCGTTGGTTTCAATACTGCCGCAGTTGATTGGCATTACCCACGCCCTGAACCTGGAGATGATTGTCGAAGGCGTGGAGACGGAAGAACAAGCTGAATACTATGCCGGGGCATCGGGACAAACGCTTGCCCAGGGCTGGCTGTTCGGTCGGCCCGTCCCGGCGGGCGAATTTCATCGGCGCCTGGCTGAGGACTAGTAGAAGCGCCGATGCAGACGGTGAGGAACTGAACGATTGCGGACTCTCTGCTTTGGAGCTTGACAGGCGGCGCATGGGGTAAGAGGCTGGTTCCATGTGCAATGTGAATCGTCTCGCGTCGGCGGCCGGCTTGGTGTTCGCAACCCTGTTAGTGACTGCCCCTCTCTCTCATTCACTTGAAAAACAACCGGTCTCGGTTTATCACGCGCGGCGCGTGGCGCTGGGGGCGAAGCTCCATGGCGGCGTGGCCGTGCTGTTTGCTGCTGAAGAGGCGCAGTTGGACTTCATGCCTTACCGGCAGGATGAGGATTTCTATTACCTGACGGGGTGGGACGAGCCGGGCGCGGCACTGATGATTGTGGCCAGCGCGCCGGAAGCGCAAACTCCGCGCACATACAAAGAAATTTTATTTTTGCCCACGCGCGATCTGCGCTTGGAAAAGTACACAGGAGCAAAGCTGGATGCGGCTTCGCCGGGCGTGGCTGAGACGGCGGGAGTGGACGCGGTGCAGCCGATGACGGAGCTGGCGGGAGTGTTGAATGGGCTGATCGCCGCCGACCGTTCGCTGGGGCGGAATGTGTGGACGCAGCCGGAGGCTCCGCAGGCCAGGGATTTGCTGGGCTTTACCGCGGCGACGCTGGGCAAGGATGAGAATACCGTGGCGGGCAGGGATGTGACCAAGCCAGTGGCCGAGTTGAGGGTGGTGAAGGACTTGGGAGAGCTTGCGCTGATCAGGAAGGGGACAGAGGCATCGATCCGGGCGCAGCGGGTGATGATGAAGGCGGCAAAGCCGGGAGTCACGGAGCGGGCGCTCGCGGGGAAGATGATGGAGGCATGGATGGAGGGCGGATGCGAGCGGCCTGCCTATGCGCCGATTGTTGGTTCGGGAATCAATTCGACTACGCTGCACTACTCGGAGAATACGCGGACGCTGGAGGATGGGGACGTTCTGCTGGTGGATGCGGCGTGCGAGTACTCAATGTACGCGAGCGATATTACGCGCACGATTCCCGTGAACGGGCACTTCACGGATCGGCAGCGGGAGATCTACAACATTGTGCTGGGAGCGCAGCAGGCGGCTATCAATGCCTTTGTAGCGGGCAAATCGAAGATCAACGATCGCGATCGCAAGGACCCGGATTCGTTGGACACCGTGGCTTACAACTACATCAACACGCACGGGAAAAGCCTGAAGGGCGAGCCGCTGGGGCAGTATTGGCTGCATGGGCTCGGGCACATGATGGGCATCGATGTGCACGATCCGTCGGAGTACCCGGCGGTGCTGAAGCCGGGGATGGTCTTTACGATCGAGCCGGGAGTTTATATTCCGGAAGAGAAGATTGGGGTGCGGATCGAGTGCGATTTCCTGGTGGGCGAGGATGGGAAGTTGATTGATCTGGATGCTGCGCTGCCGCATACTGCGGAAGATCTGGAAGCGGCGATGCGGGCGAGGTAGGGGAAAATGGACCCGCGTGATGAAGTAGATCCGGAGCAGCTTGAGACGCTGGCGAGTGTGTTCAGGGAGCAGTTGCTCGCTTGCCTGGAAGAGTGCGCTCAGGGACGCAAAGGACTGTTTTCACATTTTGAGGGCGGCGAAGAAGAGAGCGGCTGGATTGAGGCGGACCGGCTGCGTGAGCTGGCGCTGGCGTTGCAAGGAGTTTTTACTTTGCAGGAGAAACGGAATGCGTTGTGCGACGAGTTTCTCGATTTGTGCTCGATTCACGGCGAAAGTAATCCCGGAGAGCGAAGGTTGGCGCGGGCATTTCTTGAGCGGATTGAAAAGGGAGAGGTGGGCGTAAAGCTCGCGGAGGAGAAACGGGCTTGATTATTTTGCGCACCTTTCTGGCGCTACTGGCCGGCTTTGCCACTATGGCCTTGCTGGTGATCGTAATTACAGCATTGCTGGCCAAACTGACGCCGGGGTGGATGGGGGAGCTGGGCAAGCCGGAGTGGAGCTACATCACTGTGAACCTGGGCTACTCGTTTCTGGCGGCCGCGGCTGGAGGTTATGTGACGGCTTGGGCCGCGGCTGCAAATCCGCTGATTCATGTGCTGGCGTTGGGGATCGTGGTGCTGGCGCTGGCCGCGTTAAGCGCGCTGCAATCGAAGGGCATGCAGCCTATCTGGTACCAACTGACGCTGGTGGCTATCACGCCGTTGGGAGTGCTGGGCGGCGGGCTGCTGCGGCTGAGGGTGCTGGGGATTCTTTAGAAGCAGCGAGTCAGGAAGTCAGCGGGTTAGCAAGTCAGCGAGTCAGCTATCTGCTGTGGTAACTGAATTTACTTACCAATTTATTTGCCGCGGTGAATCGCTTGGAAACCGGGCTGCCGGTTCGCTTCGTCGATGAAGGCGAGCATGTTCTCAAGCGGCACATCCTGCTCGACGGCGTGCGCGGGAGAGAAGATGTAGCCGCCCTGGCTGCCGAGTTCCAGCAACCGCCGGCTTTCTTTGCGAACATCGTCGACGGTGCCGAAGGGGAGGGTCTTCTGGGTGGACAGGCCGCCGTGGAAACTCAAACGGCTGCGGTAGCGAGGCAGAAGTTCGTAGACATCCATTACTTCAGGCTGGAAGGGATTGAAGCAACTGAGGCCGATATCGATGAGCGGATCGAAGAGCTCGTCGACATCGCCGCAGGAGTGGATGGAGACGAACTTGCCGGCCGCGAGGACCACATCGTACATGCGCTTCAGGCGCGGCTCAATGAACTTCTTCCACAGGCGCTTGCCCATGGTCAAACCGTGCTGGCTTCCCCAGTCGTCGCCGAAGTGAACCGCGTCGATATCGTATTGGAGGGCCTTGGTGATGTGGGCGATGTTGTAGTCGCAGATGCGGTCGAGCAGTTCATTGACGAACTCGGGGTTCTCGACGAAGTCCATGAGCAGAGGCTCCATGCCGCGCATGGTCCAGGCGCGTTCGTAGAGCGAAAAACCAAGCTCGAAGAATCTGAAACGGTCATGATACTTTTCGAGCTTCTCGGGAATGTCAGCGAAGTAGCGGGGATCGGTGGGATCGGGAAAGCGGTAGCCTGCCAGGGTTGGCTCGGGCAATACCTGGCCTTCAATGTTGCCGATATCTTTATCGATGTGACGGTCCCACACTGCGCCGAAGACATCTTTAAAATGGTCGGGGCCGATTTGATCGAAAAATCCGATGGGATCGCCGAGGATGACGAAGTGATTTCCAATCTCCTCGCCGACGTCGATGTTTCCATAATGCGCGGAGAGCTTGGCGAAAGCTTCCACGGTGAAGGGAAATTCCCAGGGGACGTAGGGGGGAATTTTGTGTTGAAGTACAGTCCGCACAACTTCACGTTTGGTCATGGGAACTCCCTAACAGCATAGAAACGCTCCTGCGTAAATAAATTCACCACATTCTTGTGATTCGGTATATCGCATTCCGCAATAACTCTACTATAATTGGCCATTCTCAATTCATGTCGATGAAGGATGGAATCTTACGATGCGTAATCTTCGTAAAACAATTGTTCTCGTTGGATTCATTGCTGTATTGGCAGCAAGCTATTGCGGCCCGAAGAAAAAATCTGCTGTTGACAGCCCTGCACCTGCGGCCGCACCGCCGCAGGCTGATAAAGCTCCACAGGTTGATCCTATCGAAGCTCTGGCAGGCAAATGGGACTCAAAATGTGGAGAAAAGGGCTGCATGATGTTTACGGATGTGTTGATTGGGGATCCGGATCATCCTGCAGACCCAAAACACCTTGAATATATTACGATTGGCGTCGCCTTCAATCGAAGCGACCGAAAGCCTCAGTTTTTTTCTTTCGATTTACCTCCGGATGTTGACCGCAAACAAGGTGTAATCATCGCTTTCTTCGATACCGTAAAGAGTGGCAAGGGATGGAAGTTGGTTAAAGACAAAGATTCAATGTCTCAACTGGACTTCAATTCATGCGATGAAGAATCCTGTGTTGCGCGAGTTCACCCCGAGATACTTTCGTCAGACGGCAGCCCAGGCATTGACCTGCTCGACAAGTTTCAGCATTCGAGTCAAATCTGGTTTCTGTTCACCAGAAAAGGCGTGCCTTATCGCACAATGAAGGCACTCTTCCCGTTTCAAAGAGACTACAAGCATCTGATGGAAACAGAATTGAAGCCGTCCACGCCATAGGTTTCGCATCCATTCATCATGGATAACCAGCAAGGCCGGAGCAATGCTCCGGCCTTCCTGTTTCACTTATTCACTATCTCACTAATTCACTTTTCACTGACCGATCAGCCCTGAATGTCGAACTGCTCGGGGTGAAGGGTGGGGTCGCTCTTGATGAGGATGTTCTTGCCGACCAACTCCTCAAATTCGGGGATCCAAGTGCTGCCATTCGATTTGAGCACCTTGACGGTTTCTGGGTTGACGCGTAGAAGAACGTCCTCGCCTTCGAAATGCTTCTTCATCTTGCGCAGCTCGACGTAGATCTCGTTGCAGACGGTGGTTGGACTCTTGACCATGCCGGTGGCCTGGCAGATGGGGCAGGGTACCGACAGAGTGCGCTCCAGAGACTGCTTGACGCGCTTGCGGGTGATGGCGACGAGTCCGAAATCGTTGAACTGGAGAACCTTTGTGGGGGCGCGATCGCTCTTGAGAGCTTCTTCGAGGGCGGCCAGAACCTTGAAGCGGTTCTTGCGGTCGTCCATGTCGATAAAATCAATCACGATGATTCCGCCGAGATCGCGAAGGCGAATCTGGCGGACGATCTCCGGGACCGCGTCGAGGTTGGTCTTGACGATTGTGTCCTCAAGGCGAGCGGACTTGCCGACGTATTTGCCGGTGTTGATGTCGATGGCGACCAGGGCTTCAGTCTGGTTGATTACGATAGAGCCTCCGGACTTGAGCCAGACTTTGGAGCGCAGGGCCTTGGAGATTTCATCCTGAATTCCGAAGTGCTCGAAGAGCGGAGTCTCCTTGGTATAGAGCTTGACGCGGCGGACGAGCGAGGGCGAGAAGCGGTTGAGGAAGCGGACGATGCGCTCGTAGTCGAGCTCAGAATCGACCCAGATGCTGTTGAAGTCGGAGCTTACCTGATCGCGAAGAATGCGCTCGATGAGCCCAAGATCGTGATAGATGAGCGCCGGGGACTTGGATTCGTCGGAGCGCTTCTTGATATCGGCCCACAGATTCAGCAGCATGCGCAGGTCGGTGCGGAGTTCATCTTCCGATGCGCCTTCGGCCGCGGTGCGGACGATGAATCCGCCGGACGCCTCGCCGCGTTCGTGGACGAGAATGCGCTTGAGGCGGTGACGCTCTTCTTCAGAGGCGATTTTGCGGCTGACGCCGATGTGGGTGACGGTAGGCATGAAGACCAGGAACCGGCCGGGAAGAGCGATGTGCGAAGTGATGCGCGCGCCCTTCTTGGCGATGGGTTCCTTGGCGATCTGGACCAGAATTTCCTGGCCAGCCTTGAGCAGGTCGCTGATGACGGGCAGATCGGAGGTCTGCATGGAGCGGCGCGAGGGACCGCGGTGATTGCCTTGTGCGCCGGAAAAAGCCGGAGGAGCGCCACGGCCACGGCGACCGCGCGGGCTACGGTCGGGACGCTGCCTGACTTGCGTCCCGGCGGAGGGTTGGCCTTCGACGGCGGTTTCTTCATCGTCTTCCTCGTCGCCGTCCTTGCTGTCGAAATTCAACTGGATGCGATGGTCGAGGTGAGCTTCCTGGAACATCTCGCCCAGCTCGGCGGTGCGCAGGTGCTTGGGAAGGGTCTCCTCTTCAAAATCCTCCAGGTCATGATCGTCGGATTTGCCGTGATGAGGGTGATGGGGCAAATCGAACTCTTCACCTTCAATGACCTCTTCAACGATGTGACCGCTGCCGGGTTTGTAGTTTGATTTTGGCGGGGCGGCCGGTTCTTCCTTCTTCTTGCCAAAGTCAATTCCTAATAGCCGGAAACCGGAGGAGGAAAATGGATCGAGGTTGTGAGAGGCGGACGCGTTAGGGCCCTTATCCTCTGACTCATCCTGCCGTTTGTTCGGCTCTGCCAAATCGTCGTCAACGGATGGTTGGTCGATCGGCGGTTCGATTTCATAGTCTTCCGGATCTTCGTCGCCAGGATTTTTCCGGGGCGCGGCTTCTGCCGTTTCTTCGAACTCATCCTCTTCGAATAGTTCTTCCTGGGTAAGATGGTCCTCATCAATCTCGGGAAGAAGCTCTTCCTGAGTTGATTCCAGAGCCGATTGCTGGACAGATTCCGGGCCGGAAAAGGTGTGTTCCGAGACGAAATCTTCTTCTTCGATCTCATCTGGTGAAGTGGCGCTCTGCACAAGTTCGGCTTCCACGGCTGGCTCCGGCTGGCTGGTACGATGCCTGGAGAGCGACTCGCCGGGGAGCAGACCGCTGCCGTCCCACGCGAGGGGAGCATCAATCAGCGTTGAAGGCTTGAATGTGCTCGCCGGGCGGGCTGGCGCTGCGGACTCCTGCCGGGATTGGGGAGCATCTTCTTCCGGCTTGCCTCCGTACTTCGAGAGCGATTCGCCGGGCAGAACAAAGGGAACTGGAGGAGCCGGTGCTTGGCCCGCGCGGGGTGCGGGAGCGAAGGAAGATCCACCTGGCGACGAAGACCTGTCGCCTGGGACCCCGGTTGACCACCCCGGCGACGAAGACCTGTCGCCTGGGACCCCGGTTGACCACCCCGGCGACGAAGACCTGTCGCCTGGGACCCCGGTTGCGGCTTGAATTG